>Ga0209086_10001631_pt1 | contig 18181 bp, 15 predicted proteins | sample M_130207_XF_Meta_FD_187312 | JGI IMG/M metagenome (GOLD analysis project Ga0209086, IMG submission 187312) | Freshwater microbial communities from Lake Montjoie, Canada to study carbon cycling - M_130207_XF_MetaG (SPAdes) (version 2) | ecosystem: Environmental > Aquatic > Freshwater > Lake... | reverse complement strand
AAACCGTTCAAGCTGGCCATGCCTGGTGAGTCAAAGGTGCTGATCGAGTTCACGGTGCCTTTTAAGAGTCACCCAATCTTTGTTAAAAAGAGGGGCGAGCTGTTCAACCAAATAGACGGAGCGATGTTGTCCACCGGTGCAGCCGATGGCCACAGACACATAGCTTCGATGGTCTTGATTCAATGCGGGAAGCCAATTGGATAAAAATTGATGCAGCTCGGATTGCATCTTGACGACGCTGTCGTGGGACTTAAGCCAAGCCGAGACGCCAGGGTCCTTGCCACTTAAATGTCTGAGTTGTGCTTCATAGTAGGGGTTGGGCAGCATGCGCACATCAAACACATAATCTGCGTGGACTGGGATGCCTCGCTTAAAAGCAAAGGACTCGAAGATCAGGGTCAATTGAGCTTGAGGGGCAAACACCAAAGATTTGACGTAACTTTGCAACTGAGAAGACTTCAAGAGGCTCGTATCGATGATGTGCGCTTGGTCTCTGAATTGAGAGAGCAGCTCTCTTTCAGTCTCAATGGATTCATTCAAGTCTCTCTCAATATCACCTCGCGAGTCGCTGGTTTTGGAGAGCGGGTGACGTCTTCTGGACTCAGAGAAGCGTTGAATGAGGGTTTGCGTCTGAGTGTCTAAAAACAAAGTACGGATATCAATGCCCGTTCTCTTGAGGGTCACTATTTGCTGGGGGACTTGTGGCAAAGAATTGGCGCTTCTTGAGTCCATGGCGAGGGCCACTTTTTGTGCGCCTCGGGACTGTTCGAGTTTCACAAAGTCTTGCAGCAATTCTGGGGGCAAATTGTCCACACAATAATAACCTGCGTCTTCAAGCGCTTTTAACGCGACCGATTTGCCAGAGCCAGACATGCCGGTGATCAAGACCAGTTCCAAATGACTTGGGTTTTCACGGTGCGGGCTAGAGGTGTGGGCTTGGCTCATGTTGGTGCAGGTAAAACTTTTCGCGAATTGATCTTCCAAACCATTCAGGTAGGCTTGAGTTTTTTGGCGATTGCTGGCTTTGCAGGTTTTGCAGGCATCGAGGGTTTATTGGGCAAAGCTTGGGGATTGTTTTCTTTGAGATCGTAGCGCATGTTGAGCATTTCCTTGGCATGCGCAAGAGACGTGTGAGTGGTGTGCTCCCCACCTAGCATTCTGGCAATTTCTCTCTCTCGGTCCAAGTCCGCTGTTCGATTGACATGACTGAAGGTTTCATTGCTCTGGCGGACTTTGCTCACCACCCAGTGTGTGTCGGCGCAAGAGGCCACTTGGGGCAAATGGGTCACGGCCAAGACTTGACGGTCTTGACCCAATCGCCTGAGCAGTCTGCCAACGGTATAGGCAACGGCACCGCCAACGCCTGAGTCGACTTCGTCAAAGATCAAGGTGGGTGTGCTGCCCAGTTTAGAAGTGGTGACAGCAATGGCCAAGGCAATGCGAGAGAGCTCACCGCCTGAGGCCACTTTGCTCACAGGCTTTGGAGTGCTGCCTGCATGGGCGGCAACCAAAAAACTCACCTCTTCTGAGCCGTAACTCGCAAGCTCTGGCAAGGCCGTGAGCTCTACTTCAAACAAACCGCCTTGCATGCCCAGCTCTTGCATGGCCGAGGTGATGGATTGAGCCAAGTTGGGCGCGGCCTTTTTGCGTTCTTTGGACACCAACTGGGCTTGTGCTTTTAAGACTTGCAGGGCTTCTTGCGCTTGGGCTTGAAGCTGCTCAATGTCCAAGGCCTGGTTCAATCGCAGCAACTGCTCGCGCCACTCTTGAAGGACAGAAAACAATTCCTCAGGAGCCTTTTTAAATCTCCTGGCCAACGATATCCACATGGACATGCGTTGGTCAATCTCATGCAAGCTGCTGGCATCGAGATCGACGTGTTTAAGCCAAGAGTTGATCGAATGGGATGCATCTTGCGATTGTGCAAGGCAAGAGTTCAAGGCTTCGAGCCACTCGCCAAAGCTGGGTTCAAACCTTGCGTTGCTCTCGAGTGCCTGGATGGCTTTAAATAGTTGTGCCAAGACCCCGGTGTCTTCGTCTTGCAAGCAATTCAGGCTTAAAGTGGCACTCTCCAAAAGGGACTGAGAATTGGACAAACGTTGGTGTTGTGCGTTTAAATCCTCCCATTCCCGCTCTTGAGGGTTGAGCTTTTCAAGCTCTGTAATTTGCCAAAGCACCCTTTCTTGCTCTTGGGTCTGCGAAGCTTGAGAGTCTAGGGCTGCTTGGAGTTGGTTTTGGGCGTCTCGCCACTTTTGCCAAGAAGTTTTCAAGGCTTCCAGAGTAATACCCGCATACGCATCGAGCAAGGACCTCACCTCTTGTGCCCTGGTGAGACTTTGCCATGCGTGTTGCCCGTGTATGTCGAGTAAGAATTCTCCAAGCTGTTTGAGTTGAGAGGCGCTCACTGGGCTTGCATTGATCCATGCTTTACTTTTGCCTTGGATGTCAATGACTCGTTTGATCAACCAGTCTTGATCGTCTTCAAAACCATGGTCTTTGAGCCAAACCAAGACGTTTGCTGGTGGTGAAAATTCCACGCAAATTTCTGCTCGAGTTGCCCCCTCACGGATAAAACTTGGTTCAGCACGAGCGCCAAAAGCAATTTGCAGCGCATCAATCAAAATGGATTTGCCCGCACCCGTTTCTCCCGTTAGCACGGTAAATCCATTAGAGAATTCAATTTCTAGCTCTTTGACAATGACAAAGTCTCTCAGGTGAATTCGCCCAAGGCTCATGAGTGCCCCTCATTCCAATGTAATTTTTTTCTTAAAGTGTCAAAATAACTCCATCCCTTGGGATGCAAGAATTTGACCTGCAGATCAGACCTTTTGACCACCACCTTGTCAGCGATGACCAAGCTAGCCAATGACTGCATGTCAAAGTTGACACTTGCGTCACGCCCCGCGACAAGTTCCATCACGATTTCTACAGATTCGGGTAAGACGATGGGCCGGTTAGAGAAGGTGTGGGGCGCAATGGGTACCATTAAAAGGCCCGGCAAAGAGGGGTAGAGCAAGGGGCCACCAGCAGACAATGCGTAGGCGGTAGATCCCGTGGGTGTGGCAATGATCAGGCCATCTGCGCGCTGAGTGGCCACAAAGTGGCCATCAACCTCCACCTTGATTTCGACCATGCCCGATGTTGCGCCACGGTTCAAAACGACGTCGTTCATGGCCAATGTATCAAAGACATTTTTGCCTTGGCGCCAAACCTGTGCATGGAGCAAGGTTCGAGTGTCTTCGGTAAATTCGCCTTTTAACATGGGTGTCAGGGCTTGCTCGATGCTGTTTAAGGCAATATCTGTGATAAAACCTAACCTACCTTGGTTGATGCCGATCAAAGGAACGCCAAAAGGGGCCAATTGCCGACCAAAGCCAAGCATGGTTCCATCTCCACCGACGACAATGGCCAAGTCACAGCGTAGGCCGATTTCTTGAATATTGAGGATGGGGTGGCCTTTGAGGCCACCATTGTTTGCTGTATCGTGTTCAACATAGATTTCTCGCCCTTGATTGGACAGGAGCTGAGCAACGCGCTCTAAAACCTCCTGAGAGGAGGGGATTGAAGGGGCTGCGTGGGCGGATTGGTGTTTCCCAATCAGAGCAATATGTTGAAATTTTGACGTCATGTGCAAATTAAAACACTAAAATGGTCACTTAAGAAGACAAAGATGGATGATCGTTCAAAGTTACTCTTAAAAGCCTTGGTTGAGCGCTATATCAGCGATGGACAACCCGTTGGTTCAAGGACCTTGTCCAAAGCCTCTGGCTTGGAGCTGTCGCCTGCAACCATTCGAAACGTGATGGCTGATCTTGAGGATTTGGGCTTGATTGTGAGCCCCCACACCTCTTCTGGGCGAATCCCGACCGCCAAAGGTTACCGTTTATTTGTAGACACCATGCTGACTGTGCAGCGTGATGCCTTTCGCACACCCAGTTTAGCCCCAGACCAACCCCAAAAAGTCTTTGCCAACGCAGCCCATATTCTGTCTGACCTTTCCCATTTTGTGGGGGTGGTCATGGCGCCAAGGCGCAGCATGGTGTTTAGACATTTGGAGTTTTTGAGATTATCTGACAAGAGGCTTTTGGTGATCATCGTCACGCCTGAAGGGGATGTGCAAAATAGGGTTATTTTTCCGGAGGTGGATTATTCACAGCAGCAACTTTTGGAGACGTCCAATTATTTAAACGCTCATTTTGCCGGCATGGCATTGGATGAAGTCAGAACGAAGTTGCATGGAGAAGTGGACCGTTTAAGAGGAGAAATTGCAACGCTGATGAAGGCCGCCGTTGAGGTCAGTACGGACGCCATGGCGCAAGATCAAGGGGATGTGGTTATTTCTGGCGAAAGAAACTTATTGTCGGTGAGTGACTTCTCTAGCGACATGGGGCAACTCAGAAGGGCGTTTGATCTTTTTGAGCAAAAGGCCCAATTGATGCGTTTGCTGGACGATTCGGCCAAAGCCCCTGGGGTGAGAATTTTTATTGGCGGAGAGAGTCAAGTCGTGCCTTTTGAGGAGTTGTCGATTGTGAGCGCCAATTACCATGTCAATGGTGAAGTGGTTGGCACCCTTGGGGTGATTGGGCCCACTCGCATGCCGTATGATCGGATGATCCAAATTGTTGACATCACTTCAAAGTTGGTCACCAACGCCTTGAGCCATCAGTAGCCACAAGGGATGCTCTAGAGGAAAATTTAATTGGCTGCGCTAAAAGAAGATCTCAAAGTCCTGCGATAATGAGGAACTGACTCTCTACGCTTAGATGGTTTAAGTCGAGAACTCTTTGGCCATTCGGTTGCACGAATTGTAGAAAAATTCCCAATGAAATCAAAGAGTTATTTGGTTGTAGCTTGCGCAATTTTCGTTCACTTTGCGCCCACACTTGGCTGAAATTTTCAGCTCGGTTTGTGAGAAAAAAAGGGGGCAAAGTATAATCCGTCTTTCGGGCCCATAGCTCAGTTGGTTAGAGCAGAGGACTTAAAGAGCAAGTGACCTAAAACACACAAATGTCATGGTCACTTGTCATTGGGTTGCATGCAAGTAAGTTCACTCTGCTGGCATGTAGAACTACTCAAATTCGGGGAAGCCTGTGCTGCTTGCAGCGTGGTAATCCCGAGCCAAGCCCAGTCGCAATACTGGGAAGGTGTAGAGACTGTACGGGTAGGTCGTAAAGACAAGAGACAGTCCAGACTACGAACTGGAAACAGGCGGCGAAAGCTGAAGTAGTAAGCATAATCCTTTGGTCCCTGGTTCGAGTCCAGGTGGGCCCACCAATCGCAAAAAGACCACCTTCGGGTGGTTTTTTTCATGGGTTGCTTTAATCGTTTGGTGCACATCTATTTAAGTTTAAAGGACGGCAAAGTAATCCAATGTTAATGTTATTCTTGGCTTTGCCTTAGCCGCATCAAACTTCAAACCATTGGTCTCAGTTCGTTTAGAAATGGATCACTAACATCCTGAAAAATTCAGAATCATAATATGACACTCATCAAAAAATCTCTGATTTATATTTTTATTTCCTGCCTATTATTGATCTCTCATGGGTGCTCGATCTTGGAGGGAAATAAAATTTCATCTGAATATAAACCCGTCAGAGGACAGTTCGGTAAAGACGTGATGTGGATAGCTACAACGCAAGAGCTTGTAGACAAAATGCTTGACATGGCCAACGTGTCAGACAAAGACGTTTTATATGATCTGGGCTCAGGCGATGGGATTGTCCCAATTACAGCGGCCAAGAGATTCAACGCTCAATCAGTAGGAATTGAATTCAATCCTAAATTGGCTGACTATGCCCGTGCGAAAGTGATCCAAGAGAATGTAAAAAATAAAGTGACCATCATTACTGGAGATATATTCAAGGAGGACTTTAGCAATGCAACAGTTGTCTTTATGTATTTGTTGCCAGAGTTAAATCTTGAGCTCAGGCCAAAGCTTTTGAATATGAAACCGGGTACAAGAATAGTCTCCCATTACTTTGATATGAGTGATTGGTATCCAGATCAAATAATTAAAACGAGCAATGACGCAGCTTATCTTTGGGTAATTCCTGCCAAAATTGCTGGCAAATGGGAGTTTTTAAATCTAGAGACAAAAAAACGCTCGTTCATTGAAGTCGATCAGATTTTCCAGAAAATTGGTGGAACTATCACAATGGATGGTGTGGCGCAGCCTTTGTTGAGTCCTCAACTCAGTGCAGATCAGTTGAGCTTTTTCTATCAAGTCCCGAGCCTTGGTCTTGTCGGTGTGACATTAAAAATAAAAGACAATCAAATGCAAGGTGTTCAAAGATTTTTTGAGCAAGAAGTCTCTGTTCAAGCCAGGCGCTTGAAATGACAGTGACTCATGATTAACTGCTTCAGTATTTTTAAGACTTCTTAAGAAATTGTTTCTTTCTAATTTGTACGCTCTTTTAATTGAAGTATCAAGAGTATTGCCAAACCACTCAACAATAAAAGTAAAGAGACATGGATGGCATTTTGGCTGATTGCATAACCTAGGCTGGAGTATGTTAAGTAGGCGCAAGCAATAGTAAACAAAGCTGGTGTGATTGGATAGAGCGGCACTTTAAAGGGCCTTATCCTATCTGGATCGCGTATACGAAGCAAGAACAAAGACAAGCCGACCAAGCAAAGAAAACTCCAAAAGACTGGCGCAGTGAATTCCACCATGGCCGCAAAGCCATCGGCCTCTTGAGTGCCCATCACAATTAACCCTAGACTGATCAAGGTTTGTAACGCGTAGGCACGTGTTGGACTTCCTGTTTCGCTTTTCCAGTGTCCCAATTGGTGCAGAGTTGACCAATCTCTTGCCATTGCAAAACTTGAACGCGCCCCTACAACCATGGTCGCATTGATGCTAGTTAGCGCAGCTATTGCAATAAAAAGGGCCAACGCCTTTTGTGCCCAAGAACCAAAAGAGACGCCAACCATATCAGCTGCTGCTGTTTTTGTATTGGATAGTCCGTCAAGGCCTAAGCCATAAAGCAACGCGACATTAACCAATAAGTAAACTGCGGTGAGAATACCCATACTTATCAAAATTACACGCACCATTATTGCGCTGCCACCTTTGAGCTCAGCAGAAACATAAGCGGCTTCATTCCAGCCGCCAAAGGTTAGCAATACGAAAACCAAACCAAGGCCCAGGTCAGACCAAGATGGGTGAGCGCTAAAGTAAAGGCTAGGTGATAAAGTGGTGGCAACGGGAGAGGCAAAGCCAGCGATAACAACGGCGACCAAGCCAAGAACTTCAAAAACAGTCAATAGCATCTGTATGCGTGCAGAGGTTTTTAAGCCGCGAATATTGATAAGGGTAAGTGTTACAACGATAGCAAATGCCCAAGTTGCATTGGAGTGTTCTCCAATAGGCCAAATTTGTGAAAAATAGTCTCCAAAAACAAATGATAGCAACGCAATAGAACCTGGATTGATAATCGTTGCTCTCGACCATGCGTACAAAAAAGAAGTACGTCGACCAAAGGCGCAATGTATAAAATGATAGTCCCCTCCAACATGTGGGTATGCAGTACAAAGTTCGGCATAACACAGGGCGCCAAGCAGTGAAACCATCGCGCCAGCTAACCAGATTACAAGGGTCCAGCCAACATCGCCAGCAATGCCTGCCACCATGGATGGCGTTTTAAAAATACCTGCACCTATAACAATGCCAACAATCAGTGCAACGGCTCCGACAGGACCAAGTAGACTTTGAGGTTGAGAAAGTTCTAGTGGTTTTAAATCCATGTTTTAATTAAATCAAAAGGTAGTCAAATTCAACTTAAACATCGAAACGAATTTAGGTCTATAAATAAGTCGGGTTTGGTTGATGGCTCGCGTAAGCTCATCACCATTCTTGTTGGGAGGTCAAAAACAATCACTCAATCCTTAAATGGAGAGACTGCCGAGTGAGGCTTGTTGTTTTGCTCTTCAAGTTTTGCTTTAAAGGGATCAGTGCCTGGAACAATTGTCTTATCCTGGCTTGGTGCCAATTGATTGGAGTTCGCTTTATTTTCAAGAAATTCTTTGAAAGGATCTTTTTGCTGTGAGAGTTCACCAGTTGCTTGGACGCTTGGACGGTTCTCAACGGGCAATGGTGAGTCAGTTAGGGCACCCAATTGTTTATCTAAAGGATTTGGAGATGCACTAGTTTTTTGAAAGTAGTGTCCAATCACAAAAAACAAAATGCAACATGTAACTATGCCGATTACAAAAACCTTTTTTCTTTTGATCATTTGTTAGAACTTCATAAGAGTTTTATTTTAAGCTTAAATCCAAAAGGGAATTTCCCCGTGAGCGTCCATATTGTCAGCAAAGTGAGTTGAAGAAAATTAGGGCGCTTTTAATTGAAATTTTGTCAAAGTCTTTTGTCGTTGTTACATTTATCTCGGTTTTTGAGTCGATAACTTTGAATTTCTTCTTTGTTTATCCAATCTTGAAGGGGGCTAGCCAGTCCTCAGTTGATTGTGATTTTGCCCAATTTCTTATCTGCGTGCTACAATATGCATATTGTGCGGCTGTAGCTCAGTTGGATAGAGTACTTGGCTACGAACCAAGGGGTCGTGGGTTCGAATCCTGCCAGCCGCACCATTCACCCTAAGGCCTTGATTTATCAGGGTTTTTTTGTGATCAATTGAATTTGCTACACGTGTCTGCTTCGCACGGGGTAACTTCTATGTGTCACACACCTAATTTTATCCGCCGCTCAGACATTTATTAGGGCGAGCATGAGAGTTTCTGGAGAATTGTCCCTCTTAGTTCAAAAGGGCTATATATCCTATACAAGGGGAAATTTGAAATAACTCAAAACATCCATTTAGAGGATAATATTTTTATCCAGATAAATCGATAAAGCCCATCCGTAGCAAAGCACTGGTTAAGTCAAAAGAGATTGATGACTATCTGACTTAACAGAAATACAGTCTCGTCAAAAAACCATATAAATTAATTTATTCAAAAATTTAAGAATTTCCGGAACGTGACAAATTAGCAATGGTTAATATTATCAATTGCGTTGGAACGCCGTCTTAGTGATAAGTCAATAAAATAAAAAAGTTAAATTAAAAAGTGAGTCTAAATTGAAAAATCTCTTGTCCATATCATTTATTTATCTAAGCATGGTTAGTTTTTCAAACGCTGAGACGCTAATTACACAACAGGAGGCGAAGTTATCCCCGGCTACTAATGTCAATACAACTAGGGGAATATCAAGGGGACCTGCTGTAGTCATACTTTCGCCAAACTTATCAACTGGACATATTAAATCACCTTTTGATTTAAAAATTCAATTTGAAGGCAGAGGTGGAAATAAGATTGATATGTCTCAAATAAAGGTAACTTATTTAAAATCTCCAGAAGTTGATTTGACAGATAGACTTAAAAATTCTATAACTGAAGGAGGAATTAACTTTTCTCAAGCAGAAGTTCCATTAGGAGAGCATGCTATTAAGATTCTTGTCAAGGACAAAGAAGGTCGAGAAACTGCGACGGTACTCAATTTCACCGTAGCAAAATAATGCTTTGCCCTTATTGCTTTTCTACTGTTGATGACAAAGCTTATGTTTGTAAGGTATGCACAAAGGACATTTATTTATTTAAAGATCTACTAGCTAAGATAGATTCTTTAGAGAAAAAAATTGAAGATCTTTCAACCTCAGAGGATTTATTAATTAAGGTAAATGAATTAGAGGATCAGCTAAGGTTGGAATATATAAAGCAAGAAGAATCGAAGAAAAGTAACACTACAGCTCTGATGGATTTTTCTAAATTTCTACTTCTACCTTTTCTTTTATTGCTGATTTCGCATGCTCTTATAACAGTTGTTTATGATGTAAACATGATATATCTTAGGTTGATATCGATCATATTACCACTACCTTTTGCATATTACCTTTTCAGCTCACAGAAAAAAAACTTAATTAAATGGTTTTTTTTAACTGCACTACTCTCCTTGGGGGCAGTGATTGGAATGAGTTCAATAACATCATTGGCGGATAAAACTCCGATACTTCCTCAAAACAATTTAGAAGTTAAAGAGTTTCTTGAGTATTCATCAAGTATTTTATTCAGCTACTTCACAGGAATGCTTCTTGGAAGCTTTCGATATGCAAAAAAACATCAAATTAAAAGCAACACCAACAACTTTGCTCTACGTTTGATGATTAATATATTTACAAGTGGAAAAATTTCTCCTCAATCAATGCAAAATATAATGTCAAAGATTAATGAATTCGGCGGAACCATTGTTGCTTTAGGTTCGACGCTTGTATCTGTATACACGGGATTAAAGGCACTAAATTAATTACTGTAAGAAATAAAAATCACCAATCGCTTGATCATAAAGTGCAGGAGTCTGCTCATGACCTACAGTTTTTGCCAATCGGACAACTTCATTGCGTACGTTACGCAACACTTTGTCTACAGGGATGCCGGGTTTAACCATTTCTTTAATAAATAGTCTTGTAAATAAACCATTTTTTTCTTTGTCATTTGCTCCTAACTTATCTAATGCTTGTTGCCCCGCTCCAGCTGAAAACATAACCATTTGACCAGTTGCTGCAGTTGTAGGTGCAAGTCCTCTTCCGCCAAGCGCTCTTCCGCTACTTTTAAAAGGATTGTCTCTGCAAGCGTCAATAATAGCTAATGCAAATTTAACTTTCTTCTCATCTAAGTCGTCTAGTATTCTTTGAAGTTGAATCGCCTCATCCTTGACTTGCTCTTCGTTATCTCCTTTTAAATCTATGGGTAATAAATAATTCGCAGAGCCAAGTTGTACACCATGACCAGCGAAAAAAACCAATACTTCATCTCCACCTTGGAGTTGAAGCCTAAAGTCTCGTAATGCTTGTTTGAACATTTTTTCATTTAAATTCTTATGAAGGAAGACTTTATAGCCTACGCTTTCAAGTGTTTTAGCAATTCCATTGGCATCTTCAACAGCGTTATTTAACTTGTTAACATAAGTGTAGTCATCATTACCAACGACAAGTGCTTTTCGATTTGCAAAAACAATTTTTTTGTCTGTAATTTCCGTTTTGATTGATGCTGTATTGGCAGAGGCTTGAAGAGACTCCAACTGTTTTTGCATTTTTTCTAATGTTTGTGTTAATAATTTGCGCTCTTTTTCTGATTGCTCTCTTTCAAGTTGGGTTGACTTTAGTACCTCATCAAGAAATTTTCTTGAGTCATCATTTCCAATAGGTTTTGTTTGAGCAACGGCAGTTGTAGTGACTTGTTCTTGAGTATTTATGGCTTGAACTAATCCATTTTTTTGGGATTTAGAGTTCATGAAATTTTCAGCATATTTGCGCGTACCTGTCCCTAGGGTCTCTTTCTTTAATGCTGCAAGTATTAGTTGCTCAGCTTTTTCTAGATTTTTATTTTCACCCAAACCATCTACATAGATAACAGCTAGGTTCACTAAAGCATCTGCATTATTTGCTTTGATGGCTTTTTCAAATAGTTCTTTTGATTTGGTGAAATTTCTTGTAACTCCTAATCCTTCTCTGTACAAGTAACCTAAACCATTAAGTGCTGGGATGTTGCCAAGTGATATAGCTCTTTCGAAATATTGAGACGCAAGCGTGGGATTTTTGCTAATACTTTTGCTTCCATAGACAAAAATCCAAGCCATTAATTCAAATGAATTGGCATTGTTTTGCTCAATGCCAATTTTTAACCATTTAGCTGATTCATCGTAATCAATCGGTAACCCTATTCCTCTGTAGTAAATGAATGCCAAATTTGCACAAGCTACTGGTTCCTGTTTTGATTCAATAGCTAGCTTAAAAAACGAAATCGCTTGTTGTGTATCTTGTTTTACTCCGGTGCCATCTCTAAAAAGTAGCCCCATTAAATTATGTCCAGAGGGATTGTTTTGCTTGCTTGACTTTAGAGCCCATTCAAAGGCCAAGTCAAGATTTCTATCCACGCCTTGTCCTAAACGATAAGCATTTGATAAGTTCGCTTGACCGTAGGCGTTTCCTTTTTCTGCAGCTAACTTGTAGTATTTAAAAGCTTCTATGTAACTTTGCGGAACGCCAACTCCTAACCTAAATGAGTTGCCTAAGTTATTTATTGCTGGTATGTACCCTTGGTCAGCGGAAAGTTTAATTAATCTATACGACTCAGTATTATTTTTATCAACACCCTGTCCGTTCCTATACATCACGCCTAATGCTTCTTGAGCAGAAATTTGATTTTGATCAGCTGCTTTTTTAAACCATTCAGCCGCAATTACAAAGTCCTGCGTAACTTCTAACCCGAACCTATATAAGTTGCCAATATGACTTTGACAATTTTTTTCTCCCTTTTGAGCGTCATCAATACAAGATGAATAAACTGCAGTGTAATCTTTTGATTTAGTAAATGCATCTGCTTGTTTAAAATCCGAATATGCAGGAAAGCAGACTGTTGTTAATAAAAGTAAGATCAACTTTAGATGTTGCATGATTTTTTGTAAAAATAGAGAATCCATATTGTTTATTTCATTTTTTTATAAATTAAAACTTCCGTCACTTCATTTGTAGTTAAGATTACAAGAATTTCGCATAAGACACAACCAACCAAAATACCACTAAAGTACCAAATATGCATAAGTTAATTTTTACTATCTGTTGTTTCATATTATCTCTAATAGGGTGCGCAAGCAAGCCTATTAATTTATTTGAGCCTGGACAGTCCAAGCCAAAGATGGAGTTCATCGATATTTCTAAATTTGACCGAGATTTGTCCACCTCTCTATCAGATAAACACGATTCAGTCGAAGTGGCTTTTTATGACAAAGTAAGCCCAAACAGTGTGCCTGATCGGCTTCAAAAATGGCTCTCTTCTATTGAAAAAACGGGCGGAAAGGTGGAGGTCAGAAGACCCGAAGGTGAGTTTGCTTCCAAAGATCCATTCGCGTTACTGAGCCTTGCAGGAACTCTTTTTTCTACATTGAAATCATTGGCTGCTAAACCCTTCGAACAGGATTACGAGACGGCTAAAGGAAGGAATGCAATTATCCAACTTGAGCGAAATAAAAATGGGGAGGCTGTTATCTCTAAGATCACTTTCGTAAAGCCAGAAAAATGATGAAATACTTAATACTGTCATTATTTGTATTTTTTGGTTTTGCCTATTCTCAAGTTTCGGAACGAAAAGCCTTGATCATTGGTGTGGGTGAGTATAGCAACTCTGAAATTGAAACACTTAGAGGTGTACCCCACGATATGCAAAGTGCCACAAAAATAGCTGTCGCTATGGGCATTCCAGAAAAAAATATCAAATACATAAAAAACAGTCAAGCAACCAAAGTTAATATCATGGCGGCATTAAAGGAAGCTGGGGACTCCACTACTGAAGGGACAAGGGCATTCGTCTATTATTCTGGGCATGGTACAAGATATCCAGATCCCAAGACGGGTGAGTGTGTTGATGGCTTATTGACCTATGACTCTCAAGCGATCACCAATGCCGAGTTTGCCAACGCCTCCAGAAAACTGACTCAAAGCTCAGACAAGGTCATCACCATGATTGATGCTTGTTTTTCTGAAGGGGTGGTTGGTTCTAAATCAAAATCTCGTTCTTTGGCTTCAACGCAGTTTTCTCCTAAATTTCAGTCCAAATCCAATGCCGAGTCTTGCAAACCCGTCAATGTAATAACAAGGGGCCTATTGCCAGAAGTGACTAGGTTGGGCGGATTGCAGGAGAATTTTGTTCAAATTACTTCATCACGACCTGATGAAGTGAGCTACGACGATGCCAATGCAGGTGGTGTTGCGACACAGAGCATGAGAGATTGCCTTTTGGGTCAGGCAGTTGATTTAAATGGCTCCGGTGCAGTGACAATGGGTGAAATAGAAATTTGCGCTCAAAAGTCTGTCGACAAAATGCTCCAATCTTCCAAAGTGACCCAACACATCACCGTATCAGGAAGCCGGAATTTGATTCCTGTAGCATTCAAACAGCCTCCAAAGCCAGAACAGCAGATTGTCCAACCTGCCCCTCCTGTAGTCATTCCAGCACCGTCAGTATCAGTTACACCTCCAAGTGCAGTTCCACCTGCTAATTCCCCACCGTCTGCTACACCCATTGCGCCTCCAAAGCCTATTGAGAATGCCACGCCCCCTGTACAGCCGGCTCCGGTTCAAGCTCAAGCTGCACTTGCACCAGTTATACAGTCCTCCATTGCTTCACTAGCGACCCTGAAGGATATCGAGCAGCAGAGAAACCCTAAAAGATCTATAGAGGTCAAAGTCAATAAGCCGACCTTGAGAATAGGCAAAGATCTACTGGATCTATCCATTAAATCGAAAACTGATGGGTATTTGTATCTTGTCCTCTTGGGAAGTGATGCCAGTAGTTTTTATCTTCTTTACCCCAATGGCTTAGATAGTGACAATTTCATTAAAGCTGGGCAAACCGTTAAAGTTCCTAAACCAGATTGGGGCATCAAGGCTGCAGGGCCAGAAGGTACGGATCGCCTTCTTGTCATGGTCTCAGATAGCTCAAGAAAGCTCGACACCTTACAAATGGCTAAGCCCACTGAAAAAGCACCCTATACCTTTGTTTTGAACGATTTGGGCGGTAGACAGGCCCTTATTAACTACCTGACTGGATCGGGTATTGATGGTAAATCAGAGAGTTTTGGCGCACAATTGATCTCCATCAAGGAAGTCAAATGAAACATCTTTCTTTTTTATTACTTTCGGCCTTGTCTTTTCTAGCTCAGGCCCAGCCAGTCAAATCAGCTACATCTGAAGAGTTGATTGAGAGGTTGGCTGTACCCTTTGCGAATACTAGAAGCCTGACAGCCAGGAACTTAGAGCCTCAGCCCAGAAGTCTTGACTTGGTCATTCAGTTTGAGTTCGATTCAGCCAAATTGAAGTCTGAAAGCAAACCTTTATTGGATAACCTATCAACTGCTTTGAAGAGTGATCGTCTTAAATCTATCCAATTCAAGGTTGAGGGCCATACAGATGCCAAGGGGACTGAAGCTTATAACCAAAACCTATCTCTCAAAAGAGCCAACGCAGTCGTGGACTACATGACTCAGCAAGGTATAGAGGCTGATCGTCTAAAGGCAGAGGGCAAAGGTTTTGCAGAGCTTTTAGTGCCTGAGAAACCCCTTGCAATGGAAAACCGTCGTGTTCGTATCAGTACCACTCAATAAATGAATAAATTACTTTTAAGCATAGTCTTTATTTTCGGACTACAAACTTCATTGGCGCAACCTCTATTTCTTGTCACTCAAGAAGAGATGCAGGAATCCAATAAGGCTCCAATACGCTTTACCGCCAAAAGCGCTCCAGAAAAAGATGCTCCAATCATTGAAGTTTTGACCCCAGTCATTGCTGGAGCCATCTCTTCTCCAACTCCCATCAAAATGGTGTTTCAAGCCAATGCGCCGAGCAATGTCAAGCCAGATACATTCAAAGTTCTTTATGGAACATTTGAAATAGACATCACAAAACGAATTACTGGTAAAACTCCAGTCACCGAGCAGGGACTGCAAGTGGCTCAGGCAGAGCTGCCCAAAGGACGGCACAAGCTCTTGATATCGGTACAAGACACCAATGGTCGTGTTGGCAACAAAGTGATTGAATTTGAAATCAAATGAATACTGAATATAGCCATTATTTAGTTAGTCGAATCCTTCGGCATCTTTTTGCTGCGCTATTGGCGTGGATCTCATTCTCGAGCTTTGCTCAATTCTCAAGTTGTAACTCAAATGACCCCGCAGTGAAGTTCAGTGATGGCGCCGAGTTGTGCATGTCCAGCATTTCATTTTTCACCAAACCAGGCTTCATTGAATCCAGACCCTCACAGACGTTCATTGATGCTTTAAAGTACTACCCAAATTATGCTATTTCAGCAACGAACGATCCACAGATGTGTCCGTTCGTCCAGTCCACAGAATTTAGATCTGATCAAAGTGTTGACACCTTAAAGCTGACTCAAGACCAGTGTTCTGAAAGACTCATAAAAGCCATCAAAAAACATGGAAGAATTTCTGAAGTTTTTGAATGTAAATGCAATGTTATTTTAAAGAATGGCATGAGTCCTTTAACGAAGGTAGAGTTTCTGTCCAAAACCGATAGTTACGCAAAGCAAGTTTTAGCTGGTTACAAAGCACTCAATGACTTTAAGCCAACCGAAGTTGCATCAAATACCAGAGAACAAACAGATAGGAAAAAAGTGGATGAAAGTATCAGGATTCAGCCCAATCTCATACCTGATAATCAACTTAAAGAACCTGTTCTCCCAGCTATTTCAGCTTCATACACTGATAAGATTGCATTAGTTATTGGTAACTCAAATTACATATCCCAACCACTTAGAAACCCGATCAATGATGCAAAGGCAATAGCCACTAAGCTGATTAAAAATGGTTTTAAGGTTACTTATTACCAAGATATGAAAACGAATCAGATTTCGTTCATACTGGGTGATATTGTGAGCAAGATAAAGCCCGGATCTGTTTTCGCTTTCTTCTACGCTGGTCATGGCTATCAAATTAAAGGGCAGAACTATTTCCCTGCGATAGATGCCAAAATCAAGACCGAATACGATGTGCCTCTTCAAAGTCTGTCGTTGTCTGGCCTGATGGATATGGCTTCCGATGCAAAATCTGCATTGAATCTCATCATGCTAGATGCTTGCCGAAATAATCCATTCACTGTTGCATCAAGAGGTGGAACAGTTGGATTAGCTAGAATAGACTTGCCAGCATCAGGAACAATGATCTTTTACGCCACAAGGCCTGGCAGTGTCGCTGCGGATGGTGAAGATGACAATGGTTTGTATACCAAATTCTTGTTGAAGTACCTGGATACACCTAACTTACCCATTGAGAAGTTCTTTAAGCTTGTGACCAATGATGTCAAAAATGCATCAAATGGCGGTCAAGTTCCGTGGATCGAAGGCTCAATTGATGGCGAGTTTGCCTTTAATTAGGTGACTAAAAGCCTCCACCGCCACCACCGCCGCCACCGCCACCGCCACCACCATCACCAATTATGGTGGATAGTCCAATGATATTTATAGAGTATCCATTGAGACCAGTATAGTTTCCACCAGACACGCCGTGAATGACTCCACTTGGAATCAACACTTGATATGTACCCGATGCCAGATAGAAGTCGGAGTGTAAAAGAGTGAGTTGGTTGCCGACAATTTGAACAAAAGGATTTGCTGTTACATCAAACATATCCTGCTTGCCATTGGGCTCGATTAAAGTAATATTTCCTGAAACAGGAGTGATGTATTCTGAAAATGTCAATTTGATATCCGTTGAAGGTTTGACATCTATGGTCTTCGAGGCAGGACTAATTGAAGTAAGCGAAATATCAGGCACACTCACAATTGGTGGCTTTGTCAATACACCGTTGACTGACACAATATCACTGGCTGAAACTTTAAGAACAACATTGGTGTAGGTAGATGTTCCCACTTTAACATTTGGAACCGTAAGCTGTTGGCTGACTCCATCGTAGGTGTCGAAGTTGTTAATGGGATTGCCTCCTCCAACGCTAACAATTTGGGATGGTTGAACGCTTACAATAATGTTTGAATAAGTCGTTGTACCCGAAACCACCTTAGAGATTGACAAGTACTTGCCATCGTATAAATCAGGCGACCCAGCTGGAGCGTTATCAATCAGAGTTGTCGTTGCACTTGCCCCACTTGCACTGACTGTCAAAGTCTTATTGCCTTGATAGGTCAAGTGAGTAAGCGTTGGAATGCTGATTGTGGCAACACCGTTTGCTCCAACTGTGGTGGATCCTGTTAATAAACCACCTGCTATATCGGTGGATGCAACTGAGCCAGTGATGGTGTAGGGTATCTTTGTGCCGACAGGAACGTTGGTGGTATTTAATGTAAAAACCGCATTTAAACCTTCGTTCACGGCGCTTTTGGGTGGAATCAGGGTGTAAACAGCGTTTGTATCTATGAGCGTTTCTGATGCAGATTGACCTGCAACGGTAACGGTTAATATCTTATTGCCCTGATAGGATGTCCGAGTGAGGGTTGGAATTGAAATAAGCCCTTGACCATTTTGATCGATCACCACAGAACCCGTTAAAACGCCTCCTGATATATCCTGAGGGGAAATGCTACCGGATATCGAATAAGGAACGGATGTGCCGGCTTGGACATTGGTCGTTGAGAGGGTAAATGTAGCCACTGAACCCGTATT
>Ga0209086_10001630_pt1 | contig 18186 bp, 17 predicted proteins | sample M_130207_XF_Meta_FD_187312 | JGI IMG/M metagenome (GOLD analysis project Ga0209086, IMG submission 187312) | Freshwater microbial communities from Lake Montjoie, Canada to study carbon cycling - M_130207_XF_MetaG (SPAdes) (version 2) | ecosystem: Environmental > Aquatic > Freshwater > Lake... | reverse complement strand
GGCAGCCTTTTGATTCCCTAAAATGCAGCGCCTCTTCCGACACCTCACCTTCGCCGCGCTCACGCTCACCGCGCTCGCGCCTGCAAAATCCGCTGCGCAAAAACCCGCCGTCCGCGCCGTGCCTGCGGTGCCCACGATTTCCGAGCACATGCGCGAGGAACTCGGCATCAATGAATTCACCACGCCTAGCATCGCCGTGCTGCTGAAGGCGCTCATCGCGCTGCGGCCCGTGCCTTACGACGACGTGGCACGCGAACTCCCCGCGCAGAATGCCGCCGACCGCGCGCGGCTCGCACTCTCGACCGGCGCGGTGATCGCGGATGGCTTCCTCGCCATCGTCGCGGAGAAGCAGTCGCGCATCGAGCCCGTCGCACGCGCGCTCGTCCGGCAGGCGAAGGGTCTCGGAGTCGGCGAACACGTCACGCGGCACAGCCGCAGCATCCTGGAAAAGGCCGTGGTGAAAAACTGGGCCGGCATCCAGAAGGAACTCATCGGCACGCAGCGCGACGTAGAGGGCGGGATGATGGCGCTGCGCGACGAGGAAATCGCACACCTCGTCTCACTCGGAGGCTGGTGGCGCGGGCTGGAGATTTCCTCCGGCATCCTCTCGAAACAATATTCCGAGCAGGGCGCGACGCTCATGGCGCAGCCAGTCGTGATTGATTATTTCGCCGACCGCATTTCGACGATGCACCCGAATTTCCAAAAGACGAAGCTCTGGGCGGGCCTGAACAACAAGCTCGCCGAAGTGCGCAAGCTCGCCGTGAAGCCCGACAAGGCGCTGCCGACTGTCGAGGAAGTGCGCGCGATCCACGCCATTGCGAAGGCGATGAACGACCTCATCGCCACGCCGGAGGAGTAGTTCTCAGTGCTCAGTTCTCAGTGGTCAGTCGGAACAATTTCGGACAGCGCCGCCCTGGGCTGGCTTGCTTTGCACCTTTGGTGCTCCAAAGTTCGTCGCACCATCAACGTGCCGTGTCGGCTCACAGGGTTTGAATCGGCAGAACGCCACTCGATTGACTGGACACCGGGCACTGAGCACTGAGAACTGAACACACATGCCCACTACCGACGCCATCCGCCAGCAACTCGCCACGGTCAAGTATCCCGGCTTCAGCCGCGACATCATCAGCTTCGGCCTCGTGAAGGACATCGTGATCGCGGGCGGCGAAGTCACCGTGCATCTCGCGATCACCGCGGCGGATGCGAAGATTCCAGCGCAGATCAAGGCCGAGGCCGAGGCTGCGATTCGCACGCTGCCGGACATCACTAAGGCCACAGTGCGCGTGGACATCCATGCGCCGCAGCAGGCCGCGCCGATGGGCGCTGCATTGCCGCAGACATCCATCCCCGGCGTGAAGCACGTCATCGCCATCGCGAGCGGCAAGGGCGGTGTCGGCAAGAGCACCGTCGCCGCGAACATCGCCTGCGCGCTGAGCGCCGCGGGCGCGAGCGTCGGGCTGTGCGACTGCGATCTCTACGGCCCGAGCGTCGGCCTCATGTTCGGCGTGACCGAGCGTCCTTTTGCCGACGAAGACAACCGCATCATCCCCGTCGAGCGTCACGGCCTCAAACTGATGAGCATGGGCTTCCTGCTCGAGGACGCCGCGCCCGCTATTCTGCGCGGGCCGATGGTCACGAAATACACGCAGCAATTTCTCCGGCAGGTGAACTGGGACGGGCTCGACTACCTCATCCTCGATCTGCCGCCCGGCACCGGCGACATCCAGCTCACCATCGTGCAGACCGTCGCGCTCGCGGGTGCGGTCATCGTCACCACGCCGCAGGAAGTCGCGCTCATTGATGCGCGGAAGGCCGCAACGATGTTTGAAAAGGTGAACGTGCCCGTGCTCGGCATCGTGGAAAACATGAGCCACTTCCTCTGCCCCAGCGACGGCAAGCGCTACGACATCTTCGGCAGCGGCGGCGGCCAGCGCGAAGCGGACCGGCTCAAGGTCCCGCTGCTCGGCCAGGTGCCTATTGACATCGCGACGCGCGAGGCTGGCGACAAAGGTGCGCCGATCGTGATCGCGGAGCCGACGTGCGCCGTCTCAAAGAGCTTCGCCAACATCGCGGCGAAACTGCGCACGGCGGTGCCGGTGTGACACGCGTTTTTTCAAAACCAAGTGCGCGAGCGCGGCTGTGACTTGTGAATAGTGACTGGTGACTGGTTGCTCGCGCAGCACACACCATTCACTATTCACCAGTCACCAATCACACCCGCATCGGCAGGCTAACGCTCCTTTCTCCAAACCGTCCGTGATGTCCGAAAAGCGCCAAAAAAAAGAAACCCCGCGCCGGCTCCCGCCGCTGCTGCGACGCGCGTGGTATTCGCTGAACCAGACCTTTCGCCATCGCATCGCGCACCTCGGCCTCACGCCGGATCAATACAGCATCCTGCGCTGGCTGCACGAAGGCGACGCGCGCGGTCTCACGCAGCAGACGCTCACCGACCTCATGGCGAGCGATCCGAACACGATCACCTCGATTTTGCGCCGAATGGAAAAGGCCGTGCTCCTCTCGCGCCACCCGCACGAGACGGATCGACGGGCCCGCCGTGTCCGCCTCGAAGCGAAGGGCCACCGTGTTTTCACGGAGGCGTTTGAAATCGCGAGGAAACTTCAGGACGAAACGCTCGCTGTGCTCCCGGAATCACGCCGTGCGCGCTTCCTCGGCGATCTCGATGCTGTCGCCGAGGCATGTTCCGCGGCGGCAAATCGCAAGAGGCCCGGTTAGATCCGCCGAAGTGAAAATATGGCTGCTTCGAGCGGAAGCGCGGAAGCGCCGGGGGGTGAAATACGCGGGCTGATCGCCGGGGCTGGAAAGCCCCTGCTACCGATCGGCTCACGCGAACTTCGCGAAGCGCTCGTGCGCCTCACGCCAGCGTGTGGCGGTCCGCGGCGCGCATGTTTCCACCGGGAATGACGCCCTCACGATCCCGCGCAACTCCGTGTGGCTCGTGATGTGTCCGAGCGTGAGCGCCTGTAACAGGATGTTGCCTATGGCCGTGGCCTCGACAGGGCCGGCGATGACAGTGCGATCGATCGCATCGGCGGTCATCTGATTCAGCAGCGCATTCCTGCTGCCTCCTCCGACGATGTGGAGCGTGTGCAAGGTGCGGCCTGTCACAGTTTCCATCTGCGACATGAGCCCGGCGTACATGCACGCGAGGCTCTCGAGCGCGCAGCGTGTGAACTGGCCGGGTGTCGCAGGTTCCGGTTGCCCAGTCGCACGGCAGAAATCGCGGATTGCCGCGGGCATATTGTCCGGTCGTAAAAAGATCGCGTCGGTCGGATTCACGAGCGAACGGAACGGTTCGGCAGCCGCGGCGAGCGCGGTCAGTTCAGAGTAGTCGAACTCCCGCCCTTCGTTCGCCCAGATGCGGCGACACTCCTGCAAAATCCAAAGCCCGCTCGCATTTCGCAGGAACCGCGAAGTCGCGCCAACGCCGGTTTCATTCGTGAAATTCGCAGCGCGACCGGCGGCGCTGATCAGCGGCCCGGGCAGTTCAAGTCCTGCCAGCGACCATGTGCCGCTGCTGATGTAGGCCCAGCCTTCACCCTCCGCGGGCACGGCTGCCACGGCGGCGGCGGTGTCATGCACGCAGCCCGCCACGACTTCGAGCGCACCGAGTCCCGTCTCCGACTGCACGGCAGGCGTCAATTTTCCCAGCCTTGTGCATGACGGAACCACAGCGGGGAAAATATCACGCGGCAGCCCCGCAAGCGCGATCACGCGGCAGCTCCATGTGCGCGTCGTGGGATTCCACGCCTGTGTGGAACTCGCGTTGCTCTCCTCCTGCACCGCGCGGTCGCTGAGGAGAAAATGGAACCAGTCGCCGATCATCAGGAACCGGCTCGTGAGGCCGAAGATTCCCGGTGCATACATCTTCTCCGCCGCGAGCTGATACAGCGTGTTGATGGCGAGAAATTGCGTGCCGGTCTCGGCATGGATCGTGTCGTTGTGCGGCGCGGCGATTTCGGCAAACGGTTTTTCCGTCCGTGCATCGCGATAGCAGAAGGGCATCCGCAACATCGGCTCGCTCTCGTTCATCAGGACGTAATCCACACCCCACGAATCCACGCTGATGCTCGCGATCGGCAGCCCCCGCGCCGCGACTTTCCGCAGGCCGGCCTTCACGTCCTCCCACAGCCGCATCACGTCCCAACGCAGGGTGCCGTGGAAACGCAGCGAGCCATTTGGAAAGCGGTGGACTTCTTCGAGCGTGAGCCGTCCGTCCGCGAGCTTGCCAAGCATCACGCGCCCACTCTCGGCGCCGAGGTCCACGGCGATGTAATGGTGTGCTCTCATTCGTGTCGGAACGCGAGTTGTTCACATGCTGATCGGAGAAGTTTCAATTTCGAACGCAGATCCTTCTTAATCATAAGAGTGTGAAGAACTCCGTCCGCGGGCGTTCCACGCAGGCTGCATGTGCGTTCCGCAGGGATCGGTGGCTGTGAAGAACCACCCTGTTCCTTCCGAGTTGTTCTTGGAAAGTCTGCGGACGGCACGTTGTTGGTCAGTTCTTCGCAGTTCTTGGTTTCTTATTCGCAGCGTTCTTACGCGGTGTTTCGGGGACAAATCCGGCGGCCTCCCAGTTGCGTCTGATCAGTGCGTCGCGCGCGGCGGCGGTCTCCGCGTCTTTCTTGCTGTGGCCCCTGCCTTCGCCGAGTTCGATGCCGTTCCATGTGACTTGGGCGACGAAATCTTTCTGATGCTCCGGCCCTTCCGCGGAGAGAATCGGATACACGGGGCTGATCGGCGAGATCGCCTGGAGCAATTCCTGGAGCTGGCCCTTCGGGTTTTGATCCGGCGGATTCACGTCGAGAGTTTCAAGATCCTCGCGCGCCTCCGTGAGCACGATGCGGCGCGCAGTCACGTAGTCCGAGTCGAGGTAGATTGCGCCGATGAGCGCTTCGTATGCGTCGGCGAGCGCCGAGCTGCGTTCGCGTCCGCCGGAGGTTTCCTCGCCGCGGCCCATCATTAGGTGCCGGCCGAGATCGAGTCGCTCGGCGTGAATTTTCAGGCCGTCGCGAGAGACGAGGCCGGAGCGCATCTTGGTGAGCTGCCCCTCGCTGAATTTCGGAAAATGATCGAACAGCCACTCGGTGAAGATGAGCTGGAGCACCGCATCGCCGAGAAATTCGAGACGCTGGTTGTCGAAGTGATGCCGCTGCGTCTCGTGCCCGATGGACGGATGCGTGAGCGCCTCCGCAAGCAGGAGCGGATTGCGGAACTTGTATTTCAGTCGCACTTCGAGCGGATTCATCGGCGCGCAGGTGAATAGCAGGCGTTTGGGAAGTTGAGAGTTGAAAGTTGAGGGTTGAGAGGAAAACACACCGCCACGCCTCTCAACTCTCAACTTTCAACTCTCAACTTGTTCATGCAACGTGCGCGCCCGCGTGAACCCAACCGCCCGCCGACTGATCTTCTTTTTCCTCGTGATGACGATGGCCTCCGGCTGCGGAAGGCCTCCGGACCGCGCGGATCTCGTGGTGATCAATGGCGGTGAGCCCGACACGATCGACCCCGCGAAAATCCGCGGCCAGCCCGAGGGACGCATCGCGTATTCGCTGTTCGAGGGTCTCACGCGCTACCAGGTCTCGGGCGACACTGAGCCGGGAATGGCCGAGCGCTGGGAGATTTCGCCCGACGGGCTGCACTACACATTCCACCTCCGCGCAGGAGTGCTGTGGTCGAATGGCGATCCGGTCACCGCTCAGGATTTCGTGTGGTCATGGCTGCGCGCGCTCCGCGAGCCGGAGGCGGAATACAAATACCAGCTCTATTACCTCAAGGGTGCGGAGGCATTTGGCGAGGCGAAGGACGATGCTTCGCGCCCGCACCCGGACACCGTCGGAGTGCGCGCGCCGGACGCACGCACGCTGATGGTCGAACTGAAAAACCCGACGCCATTTTTCATAGACCTCTGCGCATTTTACACGCTGAACCCGGTGCATCGCGCGACGGTCGAGGCCGCGGGAAAATCCGGCAAATCGTGGCTGCGGCCCGGCGTGATCGTGAACAACGGCCCGTTCCTGCTCGCCGAATGGCGGCCGAATGATCGCATCCGCCTTGCGCGAAATCCGAAATATTGGGACGCCGCGAATGTGCGCATGAACACCGTGGACGTGCTGCCCGCGCCGTCGCCAAACACCGCATTCAACTTTTACCACAGCGGCGTGGCGGATCTCATCCTCGACAAATCCATGGTGCCGACTTCGCTCGTGCCCGATCTGAAGAAGCGCCCCGACTACCACGCGACGCCGATCCTCGCGACATACTTCATCCGCTACAACACGAAGCGCGCGCCGTTCACCGACGTGCGGGTGAGGAAGGCATTCTCGATGGTCGTGGACAAGACGCTGCTCACGGAAAAAGTCACGCAAGCCGGCGAGCCTCCGACGGACGCATTCGTGCCGCCCGGCACCGCGGGCTATCAGCCGCCTGCGGGCGTGAAGCGAGATCCCGAGGCCGCGCGAAAGCTGCTCGCCGAGGCCGGATTCCCCGGCGGCGCGGGCTTTCCCGTCGTGCGCTACCTCTACACAAACAAGAGCGAGACGGACGAAAAAATCGCGGTCGAAGTGCAGGCGATGTTCAAGCGCGAACTCGGCATCTCGGTGCTGCTCGCGAAGCAGGAGTGGGCCGTGTATTTGAATTCGCTCTCGGCGCTCGACTTCGATTTCTGCCGTTCGTCGTGGGTCGGCGATTACAACGATCCGAACACGTTCATGGACATGTTCCTCACCGGCGGTGGCAACAACAACTGCGGCTGGAGCAACAAGCGCTACGACGAGCTCATCGCGCTCGCGGCTAAGGAGACTGACAAGGCAAAGCGCTACGATATTTTCCGCGAGGCGGAGACGATTCTGATCCGCGACGAGATGCCGGTATGCCCGCTGTTCAACTATGTCGTGCTCATGTTTTACAGCGACCGGCTCGGCGGCATCGCGGGCAATCTGATGGATGAACATCCGTTCCGCACGATGCACTGGAAGACGAAGAAGTGATGGAGCGCATCGTCATCCGCTCGTCCAACTGGCTCGGCGACGCCGTGATGAGCGTGCCCGCCGTGCGTGCGCTGAAGCACGGCAATCCCGCCGCGCACATCGCTGTGGTGACACCGGAAAAACTCGCGGACGTGTGGCGTCTCGTCGCGGAGGTGGACGAGGTGATCGCATTTCCCGCGGCGGGAATCTTCCGCGTCGCAAAGCTGATCCGCGCGGGCAAATTCGACACTGGTGTGATTTTCCCGAACAGCCTGCGCACCGCGTTGGAGATGTGGCTGGCGCGCGTCCCCAGGCGCACCGGCTACGCGGGCCACTCGCGTCGCTGGCTGCTCACGGATGTTTTTGCGCCGGAGAAAAGGACGCCGTCGAGCGGGCCTGGGGAACATCAGGTCCATCACTACCTGCGCCTCGCGGCGCATCTCGGCGCGAGCGCGGATGCGGCGTTTGGCTTTCCGGATGCCGGGGCGAAGAAGCGCGATCCGGGGAAGCCCGCGCGCATCGCAATCTGCGCCGGGGCGGAGTACGGCCCCGCGAAACGCTGGCTGCCGGAGCGGTTCGCCGAGGTCGTGCAGACGTTGGACGATCCCGCCGGATCGCACTGGCAGCTCGTCGGCACCGCGAAGGATCGCGAGGTCGCGGAGCAAATCGTGACGCTTTGCGAGAAGCCTGCGAACGTCGAAAATCTCTGCGGCAAAACGACGCTTGCGGAACTCATCGCCGTGCTGCGCGCGAGCGATGCGCTGCTCACGAACGACACGGGCACGATGCACCTCGCCACGCTGCTCGGCGTGCCGGCCGTCGCGATTTTCGGCAGCACCGAGCCCGCGCTCACCGGGCCACTTGGTCGCGGCCACACGGTCGTGCGCAAGCGCGCCGAGTGCAGCCCGTGCTTCCTGCGTGAGTGCCCGATTGACTTCCGCTGCATGAAGGAGGTGGAGGCCGCGACCGTTGCGGAGGCGCTGCGCGGGGTGCTCTCGTCGTAGCCGCGCTTGTGAAAGCGCTGGCACTTTGGTGTTTTCCCGCAGCGCTACCTTGGAGAAACGAGATGACTCTTGAAGATGAGTGGGGTGCCCTGCGTACCTTCCGTGTGTTCCCATGTTTTTGAAGGGCGGCATGAGGTCAGCCCACGCTTTCATAAGGGCGGCTATGGAAGGAAAAAACGGAAAAAAGAAAACCCCAGTCTAGGGCGACTGGGGCGTTCAATTTTGACCTGCGGGGATTCGCAGGCCGTGCAATCCGTGGGGCGGATTACAGTTTGGACTCGTATTCGACCAAGCGCGCAAGTGCTTCGAGGAAGTCTTTGAAGGCGGCTGCGGGGAGCATGATCGTGTCACGCCGTCCGCCGACATCTTCGGTGATCTTCATGAAGCGCCCGCGCTGGTTTTCCTTGAGGTCAATGAAGAAGACCTTGCGGTCTATCGTCACCTTCTCAGAGGCGATCGGCTCGGAGGGCATCCTCGGTCCGGCGTTCTCTTGCATGTTTTTCGGTTTTGTTGTTTCGAGCCTCGATGTCCAGCCCACGACTTGTGGGATGCGAGGCGATGGGGAAGGCGCAAATTTGCGAAGCGAACTGCTGGGACGCAAGTGCAAATTACGAACCGGCAGATCTCGGAACTCACGCAAGGATGGGCGCTGTTAGGCGCTTTTGTCACCGCAGACCCACGGCCGATCGCACGCGCTCCATCGTGCGGTGCGCGACGGATCGCGCGCGTTCGCCGGCAGACTTCACGATCGCGTCCACGGTGCCGGGATCGGCGGCGAGCTCCGCGCGGCGCTGGCGCATCGTGCGGAAAAATTCCCACAGCGCCTCGAAGAGCCGCTTCTTGAAATCGCCGTAGCCCTTGCCGCCTGCCCGGAAGTCCGCCTCCATTTTCGCCACGTCCGGCTCGCCTGCGACGAGCCGGTAAAGTGCGACGATGCTCGAGCCCGCGGGATCCTTCGGCGCTTCGACTGGCGTCGAATCCGTCACGATGGACATGATTTTTTTCCGCAGCGCCTTCTCCTCCTCGAAGAGCCCGATCGTGTTGTTGTAGCTCTTCGACATCTTCTGCCCGTCGAGGCCGACGACCGTCGCGAGCTGCGGGATGATGCTCGCCTCGGGGATCACGAACAGCCCTTCGCCATACGTCCGGTTCATCGAGCCCGCGATGTCGCGCGTGACCTCGACGTGCTGCTTCTGGTCGCGGCCCACGGGCACCACGTTCGAGTTGTAGAGCAAAATGTCCGCCGCCATGAGCACCGGGTACGCGAAGAGCCCGTGGTTCGGCGTCTTGTTCTTCGCGAGGTGATCTTTGAAGGCGTGGCAATTCTCCAGCATCGGCATAGGCGTGTGACAGCTCAGCAGCCATGCGAGTTCCGTGTGCTCGGGCACATCGCTCTGGCGGAAAAGCACGGCCTTCGCCGGGTCGAGCCCGCAAGCGAGGAAATCGAGCGCGACCGCGCGCGTGTGTTCGCGCAGCGCCTTCGGGTCATGCACGCTCGTGAGCGCGTGGTAGTCGGCGATGAAATAAAATGCCTCGCCCTTGTCCTGCCACTCGATGGCGGGCTTCATCATCCCGAAATAATTTCCGAGATGCGGCGCGCCGGTCGGCTTGATGCCGGATAGGATTCTTTTCATGCGGCGGAAAAATGCGGAGCGGGTCGCGGTGTGTCGAGTTCGTCGTGCGGCAGAGCGAGACGATCTGTGCGGCAACCGGCGCTCAGAACTTGTAGTGCCCGATCCCGCCCGCGTTCAGCGCACCGCCGAGGAAGCCGACGATACCGATCAGGAATGCCCCGAACAGCAGCGCGCCGCGGAAACGTTTCCGCGCCATCGAGCCTTCCTCGCATTCCGCCATGCACACGAGCACTGCGCACACGAGCGCCCACGCGGATGTCGCCGTGCCGAGGATCTGATGGAATCGGTAGATCGTCGCGAGTTCGCTGCCGCTCACGGTCGGGAAATTCGAGAGCCAGCCGAGCACCGTCGTCGGCACGCTGCTCAGCGCGCCGAGCACGGTGAGGAAACGCACGAGGAGCATCCATTCATCGCGCCGCAGCCACCATGCGATCGCTTCGGCAAACACCGCGGTCATCAGCAGCGCCACGGGGAAATGCGTTGAGAGAGGATGGAATTTTCCGAGCCAGTTTGCGACGCGGCGCAGGAATGAAACTTTCGCTTCCGGCTTCGCTTCCGGAACTGCCGGCGAGGCGGAGACGCCCGCCGGCAGCACGTGCGGCGCACCGGCGAGCACCCAGGCCTCGACGGTCTTTTTTTCCTCCGGCGTGAGTGCGGGCACGTCGGCATCCTCGCCCGGCATCTCGTCATTTTTCACCATCTGGAAAAGCTCCGATTCCTTCGGGTCGCCGAGCACGATGTATTTCGGGTTTTCCGCCACGCGCTTCAGATCCAGCACGTAGCCGAATTTCCCCTTCGGCTTCGGCAGATGGCTGCCGTGGCAGTCCGCGCATTTCGCCTCGAAAATCCTGAACACCTCGCCGGCGAGCCGGAGCTTCTCCTCTTTTCCCGGGCCATTCTTCGTAGGAGTCTTCGCCGGCGCGGCGACGGCTGAGGCAACGGCCATCGTGAAAACTGCGGAGAGCAGCAGGAGGAAAACGCGCATCATTCGTCTGTCAGTTTCAATTCGCTCATCGCGATCCTTCTTAGCAGGAACCGGGAAACTTTTGCCAGCATTCACGCAAACTTGCCGTCGCCGCGGCGCACCGGCAGCGTCGGGCATATTCCTTCGCCTGCTGCCTTGCGCGTGCCGCGCGATTTATCCGAGGTGCCGAAGCTGCGGGAGGTTTTTCGCTCCGGGATGTGATGGCGCATTCGGACGGAATACCGCAGAAAAATGCACCGCAAAGATGCGAAGGGCGCGAAGTGAAGCGCGGCGTGAAATGCAGTTTCAGTCTCGTCGCAACCGTGGCAACCATCCCTTAGCGCCCTTCGATTTTTTGCGGTGATCACAGCATCGTGCCTCTCAAATGCTCTCGCCGAGGAAGGTGTGGATGCCGCACTCGGCCTTGTCGAAGCCCGTCCAGCGGCCCGCGCGCTCGTTCTCGCCCGCATCTGTCGCGCGCGTGCAGGGCCAGCAGCCGATGCTGCGATAGCCGCGGTCGTGCAGCGCATTGTAGGGCAGTCCGTTTGCCTTGATGTAGTCCCAGACGGCTTCGCGCCTCCACGTCGCCATCGGGTTTGCCTTCAGGATGTAAAGGTCGCGTAGCACGTCGAAGTGATACATCTCGAGAATCTGCGCGCCTTCGCGCGTGTCGCTCTGCTGGCGGCGCAGGCCGGTGATCCACACGGCGAGTGTGCTGAGTTTTTTCTGCAACGGCACCACCTTGCGCAGCGTGCAGCACACATCGGGGCCCTTTTTCCAAAGCTCCGCGCCGTACTCCGCGGTCTGCTGCTCGAGCGTCTGCTCGGGCTGGAGTCCCTCGATGGTGATGCCCCATCGCTTCTCCAGCCGCGCCTTAAGGTCGTATGTCTCAGGAAAAAGGAGATTCGTATCGAGCGTGAAGACCGGGCAGCGCAGGCCGGCGTTCAGCGCGTGATCGATCATCACCAGCCCCGCGCCCTGAAAGCTCGTGCCGATGGCCGCGCGCTCGCCGAATTTCTCCCACAGCCACTTCAAGACTTCCGTGAGCGGCGCGCGTTCAAATTCCACCGCGAGCCGCTTCACCTCGTCGCGGTTGATTTCTGATGGCTGGAGCGACATGGGAAAAAATGGGCGGCACGTATCGGCCCGGACGGGTCTCTTTGCAAGCCCTTGCAAGCCACGCATCGAGTTTCGCGACAGCGCCGGGTTTTGCCAGACGCTGAAATTTGTCGCGTGCCGCGTTCCTTCATGCGCCTAGATTCACCGCATGGCCACCTACGTTTACGAAACGATCCCTAAGAAGCCCGGACAGAAGCCGCGGCAGTTTGAATTCGAGCAGAAGATGAGCGACCCCGCGCTCACGCACGATCCGAAGACGGGCGTGCCCGTGCGGCGGCTGATCGTCGGCGGCAGCCTCATCACGCGCGGCACGAGCATCCTCTCGATGAACCGGCCAAAGCGGCGGTAGCGAATAACCAAAGCGACCGTGAAGCAGTGCCCTCAATGCTCCAAGGTGGTCGAGTCTGATCGTTGGCTCTGCACTTGCGGATACGAGTTTGAATCTCTCCCTAAACAACTACCCGAGGAAACGCCCCGAGCGCTTTCTTTCTTCGAGAGCGGTGGCTGCTTCGTTCTCGGGCTGGTTGGTTTTCTTCTGCTCGTGCTCGCGCTCATCTACGAGGAATGTGCGAAGCAACGGTGGTGATGATTGGGCAAACTTCGCAGGCACTACTTCTTCCCACCAGAATAGAAAACCGCGCCCTTCGCCTGCACCTTGCGGCGGAAAATTTTGTCGCCATTCGTCACGTAGAGATACGAGCGGCCCTCGCCGCTGAGCGTGCAGCTTGTGAGCGGCTTGTCGAGTTGCGGGCGCGTGATGACGCCGCAGAGGCGGCTCGTGGGATCGAAAATCTGCACGCCGAGCGTGGTCGCGACGTAGAAGCGGCCCTGCTCGTCGGTCGCCATGCCGTCGCCGCCGCTCGCGGGATTGTAGGGCGGCGGTTCGGCCTGCTTGAACTCGCCCTTCGGATCGATCGGCAGGCGCATCGTCATCGTGGGCGCCTTCGCGTCGAGCGTGCCGTCGGCATTCACGCGGAAGGTCCACACATTCGCACCGCGATAGTCGCTCACCGCGAGCGTGCCCTGGTCGGGTGAAAGTGTGATGCCATTCGGGGCGTTGATGCCCGTGTCGGCCACGCGCTTCTCCTTCGTCTTCGCGTCCACGAAGACGATCTCCTTCTTACCAGTGTGCGTGAAAAAGATATGACCCTTCGCGCTCACGACGAGATCGTTCGGCTGCACGTCGGTCGCGAGTTCCTCGATGGCGTTCGTTTTCAGATCGATCGCGATGAGCCGCTTCTTCGATCCTTGGCACGCGTACAGCCGACCGTCGGGGCCGAACTTCAAGCCGCTCACGCCCTCGCCGGAGAGCTTCGTCTTTTTGCCGTCGGGCGAAATTTTGTAGATGCCCGCGCCGTCGCCCTTCATGTCGGAGAAATAGAAATTCCCCTCCGCGTCGCTCATCGGTCCGTCGCAGAATGCGAGGCCCTCGACGACCGGCTGCCAGCCTTCGCCCTCGATGAGCAGGCGGTGCAGCGTCATGTCGCCGCCGAGGTCGCCCTTCGTTTCGATCACCGGCACGTTCTTTTCCTTCCGCCACAGCCAGCGCAGCGCGTCGGGCATGATGCTGCCGCCGCGCTTCGAGTTGTGTCCGTAGCCCTCGACGAAATCGAACTTCGTGTCGTAGCCCATGTATTTCAGCGCGGCGTTCATCTGCTGATTCGCGATGGGCCAGTTGCCGAATTGGTTGTCGAGATCACCCGACGAGTCCTGCTGGAAGACGCGGATCGGCTTCCGCTCCGTCTTGCGGATGAGCGACGGATACGCGTTGCCGCCGCGGATATTCGTGAAGCTGCCGATGGTTGAGAGCACCTTGCGAAACGCCTCGGGATGCTCCCACGCGACAGTGAACGCGCAGATGCCGCCGCTCGACGATCCGCAAATCGCGCGCATCTCGGGGTCCTTCGTCAGCGGCCATTTCTTCTCCACCTCGGGCAAGATCTCTTCGAGCAGAAACTTCGCGTAGCGGTCGCCGAGCGAATCGTATTCGAAGCTGCGGTTGCTTGCGCCTGCCGGACGTCCGTCGGGGCGCTTGCGCGGCGGCTCGCCGGGCTTCAGCGGCGTGGTGCCGGGATTGATGAAAATCGCGACCGTCGGCGGCATGTCGCCCTTCGCGATCAGGTTGTCGAACACGACCGGCATACGCCAGTCGCCTGTCGTGTTTTTGTATCCGCTGCCGTCCTGGAAAACCATCACCGCCGCCGAGCCGTCCGGCTTGAATTGCGCGGGCACATACACCCACCAGTCGCGCACGGTGTCCGGGAAAACCTTCGACTCCCACTGCGGCATCTGCGTGACCGTGCCGTGCGGGATGCTCTCGTTCACCCGATGATCGGGCGATTCTACAAAGTCATCCGCAGCGAAAATGTGCGGCGCGGATGCGGCGCCGAGCAGTGCAAGGGATGCGGAGAGGAGGAGGCGCATAAGGCGCAAACCATCGCCACGAACCGCGAGGCGAGGCGAGCGAAATGAACCAGCCGCGCAAACGTCGCAAGTGGAGCGCCGCGACGCGCTGCAAAACTCGTAGCCGTGCTTGTGAAAGCGCGGGCTGAACTTTCTGCGTGCGGAAAAAGTGCCCGCGCTCTCACGAGCGCAGCTACGGCCTACGCGCGGCCGAGATATTCGCCGTTCTCCGTCGAGATTTTGATCTTCTCGCCTTCCTTGATGAAGAGCGGCACGGTCACCGTCTTGCCGGTCTCCAGCACGGCGGGCTTCTGCACGTTGTTCGCGCTGTCGCCCTTCACGCCCTCGGCGGATTCCGTCACTGTGAGGAAGACGGTGGATGGCAGCTCGATGCTCGCCGCCTTGCCCTCCACGTAGAGCACTTCTACGCGCTGGTTTTCCGAGAGGTAATCCTTCGCGCTGCCCACGAACGAGTCGTCGAACGTGATCGTCTCAAACGACTCCGGGTCCATGAACTGATACCCGCCGTGATCCTTGTAGGAAAAATCGAGCTTCTTCCGCTCCACCTCGACCTGCTCCACCTTGTCCGTCGAGCCGAAGCGGATATCCGCGCTCTTGCCCGTGCCGATGTAGCGGATGATGACCTGCACAAATGCGCGCAGGTTGCCCGGCGTGCGGTGCATGATCTCCAGCACGATTGCCGGGTTGCTGTTGTAGCGGATGCACATTCCTTTGCGGAGGTCGTTAGCGTTGGCCATGGTCGTTCAGTTCGTTGGGATTTCTTGCGGGTGGAAAAAGGGCGCGGAATATCTGCGCGCGCGCGCGCGGTGGCAAGAGCGGAGTTGCCGCCGGCGCGCGCAGCGCGCCTTCCAAAAAAAAGCGAACGCCGACCCGGGTTGCCCCGGATCGGCGTTGCACTGATTTTTTCCGCGGTGAACCCGCGCGAGGCTAGACGGCCTTGTCGCCCGTCTCCTCCGTGCGGATGCGCACGGCCTGCTCGACGCTGCTCACGAAGATCTTTCCGTCACCGATCTTGCCGGTCTTGGCGGCTTTCACGATGGCGGCGGTCGCCTGCTCGGCGATGCCGTCGGCGACGACGATCTCGATCTTGATCTTCGGCAGGAAGTCCACGGTGTATTCCGATCCGCGGTAGATTTCGGTGTGGCCTTTCTGGCGTCCGAATCCCTTGACTTCCGTCACGGTCATTCCCTCGATGCCGATTTCGGCGAGGGCGTCTTTTACCTCTTCGAGTTTGAAGGGTTTGATGATGGCTTCGATTTTTTTCATGGAGTCTGTGTGGTTGGTTTTTGTGAAGAGTGCGGCCCGATCTGCACGGCTGCGTACAGCCGGGCCGCTTTACTTCTGCAAGACTTAGAGGACGTAGCCCTCCTCCTGATGGTCGGTGATGTCGAGGCCGGCGGTTTCTTCCTCCGGCGTCGGGCGCAGGCCGATGACGGCCTTCACGATGAGGGCAATGACGATGGTGCCCACAATGCTAATGACCAGCGTGATCCCGACTGCGGTGAGCTGGCTGATGAGCAGTTTCCCACTGTCGAGCACGGCCACGCCGTCGGTACCCGCTTTGGCGAGGCCGTTCTTGAGCGCGTAGTCCGCGCCGACGAGGTTCAGATTGCCGGAATCCACAGTGGCGAGGACGCCCGTCATGATGGCGCCGAGGGTGCCGCCGATGGCGTGGACGCCGAAGGTGTCCAGCGCGTCGTCGTAGCCGAACTTGGCCTTCAGGATCATCACGAAGATGTAGGGCACGACTGCGGCGAGGACGCCGATGATCATCGCACCGCTGGCGGTCACAAAGCCGCAAGCCGGGGTGATGACCACGAGGCCGGCGACGATGCCCGAGCACATGCCGAGGATGGAGGCGTGACCCTTGAGGATTTTCTCCATGAGACCCCACACGGCACCGGCGGTGGCCGCGGCGAGGGTGGTGGTCATGAAGGCATTGGAAGCGACACCGTCCGCGGCGAGGGCGGAGCCGGCATTGAAGCCGTACCAGCCGACCCACAGCATGCCGGTGCCGACCATGCACAGCACCATGCTGTGCGGGGACATCTTCTCTTTGCCAAATCCGAGGCGCTTGCCGAGGATGATACAGAGGATGAGGGCGCTCCAGCCGGAGGTCATGTGGACGACCGTGCCGCCCGCGAAGTCAATGGCGGGGATTTTCGCGTCAGCGTTCCAGACGCCGTTCATCAATCCCGTGCCGCCCCAGACCATGTGGGCCATCGGGAAATAGACCACGAACATCCAGATGGTGACGAAGAGGATGATGGCCGAGAATTTCATGCGCTCTGCGATGGCGCCGACGATGAGCGCCGGGGTGATGATCGCGAACATGAGCTGATACATCGAGAAGACGCTCTGCGACGGCCAGGCCGCGTAGGTCGTGTTCGGCGCTGCGCCCACGCCCTTGAGGAAGAGGTAATCCGTGCCGCCGAGGATGAATCCGAACAGCCCCTTGGTGCCTTCCGCCGGCGTGAAGTTGCCGCCGAAGACCAGGCTGTAGCCCACCGCCCACCAGAGGACGGTGACGAGGCCCGCGATGCCGAGGCACTGCGCGCAGACCGAGAGCACGTTCTTTTTCCGCACGAGGCCGCCGTAGAAAAGGGCGAGGCCGGGGAGCGTCATGAAGAGCACCAGTGCGGCGCAGATCATCATGAATCCATTGTGGCCGGGGCCGGGGTTCGAGCCCGCCACGGTGGTGAGACCCTCGGGGATTTTTCCATCCGCACCCTTCACCGCTGCGGCGGGGTCGGTGTTGGAAAAGTACGCCTCCATTGCGGTGACGCGTTGCTCTATGGTGGGCTTGGGCGGCTCGGGCTTCTTGTCCTCCGCGCGCAGGGTGGGTGCTCCGAGCAAGCCGAGCGCGACGACAGCCGCGATGGCAAGGCTGGAGATGATCTTGGTCAGTTTCATTCGTGTTGTGGGATGTGGTTGTGTTGTTGATTTGCCGCACTCGCGCCCTCGCTGTCGAAAAGCGCTCACAGGGAGCGGCGCTTGTGCGATGGCAGGGTCTGTCGGTTGGCGCGGCCCGCTTAGCAACGCCCATGCCAACCAACGCTGACAGCCCTTCCCAACAGGGAAAAATAGTTCAAAGACCCCGCTTTTCTGCCCGTGTTTGGCTGGCGAAAAACGTCCATCCACCCCAACTGTGCGCAAATCGCTACACTTCGCCGGGTCGCAAATGTGAACGAATGCTCATCGCGCGGATACCGCGAGGGCCGACGCATCAAAATTCCGCGGGTGAGCGACGGCAGCTCCCGGGTGGAGCACGCGACCCGCGTGCTGTTTCCGGCGACTCGCCGGAAACGCCGCGTGGCGTTTTGGAAAACACACAGGATTTCCAAACTGGGGGCTTTCAGAGCAGAACGCCAATTGAGAACATGTGCGCGTCGAGTGTCTGCGGCGGGTCGCCGCAGACAGCACGCGAGTCGCGTGCTCCACCCGGAAGGTTCCGCTCGCCTCTGGCAAGATTTTGATGCGCCAGCCTTGTGGATTCCGTATTCCCTTCGCCCGCGCCTCCGCGTAAAAGCACGCCATGCCTTCATTCGACATCACTTCGGAAGTGGAAACACAGGAACTCGACAACGCCATCAACCAGGCGCGCAAGGAACTTGCGAACCGGTTCGATTTCAAAGGCTCGAAGGCCGCGATCGAACTCGATGAGAAGGAGTCGAAAATCAAACTTTCCGCCGAAGACGCGAGCCGGCTGAAAAGTCTGCACGACATCGTCATCGGCAAACTGAGCAAGCGCGGCGTGGACCTCCGCAATGTGGATCGCAAGGATCCCGCCATCTCGCCGCTCGGCCACGCCACGCAGGACCTCGTGATCAAGCAGGGGCTCGAAGGCGAGAAGGCGAAGGAGATCATCCGGGCGATCAAGGACAAGGGCATGAAAGTGCAGTGCGCGCTGCAGGATCGGCAGGTCCGCGTGACGGGGAAAAGCCGCGACGACCTGCAGGAGGTGATCGCGTTTTGCCGCAGCTCGGAATTCGAGGTCGGATTGCAGTTCGGAAATTTCCGCGACTAACGGCTCATGAGCACACCAGTCCGCG
>Ga0209086_10001625_pt1 | contig 18216 bp, 16 predicted proteins | sample M_130207_XF_Meta_FD_187312 | JGI IMG/M metagenome (GOLD analysis project Ga0209086, IMG submission 187312) | Freshwater microbial communities from Lake Montjoie, Canada to study carbon cycling - M_130207_XF_MetaG (SPAdes) (version 2) | ecosystem: Environmental > Aquatic > Freshwater > Lake... | reverse complement strand
TTTGTTATAATATTATTATCTCCTAATAATTTTTTAATTTTTTTATCAATAAAAAAATTATTTAAACATACTGGAAAAATATTGTTCAAATTTTTATAATTATTATGACGACAAATTCCAAATATATCAGTAAATTTTATGACATTAAAATGTGTATATTTTGTTTTTAAAATATATTCTATATTAAATGAATCAAATGGTCCTATAATTACACCATCGATTTTATTATGATAATCTTTATTTTCTAAAAAATAATATAATGCTGATATTTCATTCCATAAATGATGACCTATGTTCATATTAAACCCAAAAAATAAATATTTTTTAAAATTGTTTACATGTGAATTTGGATTAATAATATTAGTTGCATAATTTATAGTATTAAATATATCATCAAAATAATATTCATGAAGAGAATTGTTTTTAGATATATGTATAATTTCTTTTTTATTAAGATAAAAAACATATTGAAAATCCATATACGATGATGTTTGAACTATTATAAAAGGATCATTTTTATTGCAATAATATAATATAACAGGACAATCTCTATAATTAAAAAATATATTATATACTTCATAAAATTTATCATCATAAACATTTAAAAATTTAATACATTCATCCTTCATAATTGAATATATAATTTTATTTGATAAATTTATATAATTACAATCAATTATGTCTGTCTTAGGTAAATTTAATTCTTGATCGCTAACATTATTTTTATTAGATGTGTTAAAATATTTTAACGATTCGTCATGACTTATTGTATATAGTTTCCAACTATCATAATGCGTAGTAAAATCTCGTATAAATGTTTTATTCATTTATAATATATATATAAACATTTAAATCTACCCAAAAATGCGAATTCATATTATTATAATTTAATATAATGAATTATTTTCTTGTATAAAATACTAATTACCCTAATCTTATGTAGTAATAAACTCTTCTACTTCTTGTAAAAATAAATTGTTGTCACTATAAAAATTAACTTTATAATATAAATCATATTTATTCAAACACAATTCTTTAGATTCATTCGTAGGACACATCGGTGCACTATAACCAGGAATATCTTCTAGAGTAGTTATCATAAGGAATTTATTCTTTATATGCTTATTTTCTTCATTAAATGTATATAAAAGTGGACCAGATGCCAAGCAAATGACTTTATCGCAAAAAATTGATAAATATGATGCATATATCATAGGCATTCCGATTCGATGAAGATCTTTATTTTCAATCTGGTTAAAAAATATATCCAAAGACATAATATTGCTTACACTACAATTAGGTGTAACGTTTATATAAGGCATAAATAAATAAGCGGGATATTTTACAGACAAATTATGTATATATTGGACGGAATCTATGTTATTTAATAATAATTTAGTTGATACTTGGTAATTTTGTATTAGTATTATTTTTTTATATGTCTCTTTTTTTATTTCAATAAAATGTTTAATTTGTTCTAGTGCAGAAGCATCCATTTTTGAATAATTAAATGGAACATGTGTCATACAATTATCATGGGCGTTCTCGTTAGTAATAACTGGAATAGATAAATTACAATGTTGATTAATAGTAATTATTAATTTATTATAATATATATTCAACGATTTTAAACACAAAAAACACAAATCAGGCGCATATGCTATCCATAAATTTAAATAAATGATATTATTGATATATTGAACTCCTTTAATATTTGGTGCTAAAGGCATTTTGTTAAATTTTTCAGGTAATATTCCTAAATCTTCACAATGCGAATTAATTGCTCTAGGTGCAGTATAGAAGTATTCACAATTGATATGTTGTGTATGCTTAATAATATGATTAACTATTAATCTAGTAGACCAGCAATCACCATTTACGTGATGATGAAAAAAACAAAATTTATGATTCATTTTATATTATTATATAGTAATATATTTATATTATGATACAATTTATTTACCAGATTATTCAATTATGAAAGAAAATACTATAATTAGCACTCGTGTAAAACCAAATAATTTTATGACAATATATTGTATAATGATAATATTTGTTGATATTGACGATACAATATGTTACTATGACGGACAAAAACAAACAAATGCTGAAATAAATACTATTGATTATAGTAAGGCTATACCTTACAAGGATAGAATATTAAAAATAAATAAATTATATGAAGAAGGAAATACTATTGTATATTGGACTGCAAGAGGATCTAGAACTGGTAAAAACTGGTTTCAATTAACTTATGAACAATTAACACAATGGGGTGTTAAATTTACTGAATTAAAATTAGGTAAACCGCACTATAATTTATTTATCGATGATAAAAATATTAATAGTGATATATACTTTAATAATACTTAAAAACAGATAATATTATTATATTATAATGAAATATCTAATAACAGGTATTACAGGTTTTGCCGGACCACATCTTACAAATATTCTTATTAAAGACGGGCATGAAGTGTATGGATTGGTTCGTGGAACTAACGGAATGGAAACAGATATTCTTGATATTGTAAACGCTGCAGACTATAATAAAATAAAATTTTTGTATAGTGATTTAAAAAATTTTAGAACATTGAATAAAATATTTAAAGAACATACATTTGATGGTGTTTTTCATTTGGCAGCACAAAGCCACCCACCAAGCAGTTTTGTAGACCCGATAGGAACATTTGAAACTAATGTAATGGGAAGTGTAAATCTAATTCAGTGCATTTTAGACAATCAACCAAAATGCAAATTAATGTTTTGTTCGTCTGTAGAAGTTTATGGAAACGAAGGCATTGATCAGAGAAATATCAAAGAAGATAATGTAATACTTCCAGCTAATCCATATGGTGCAACAAAAGCATCTATAGATATTTATTTACAAGAAAGAATGGCAAATAAACAAATTAATGCTTTTATAACAAGAGCATTCTGCCATTCTGGACCCAGACGCGGTAAAACTTTTTCTATATCATCAGATGCATATCAAATTGCTTTAATGATGAAAAACCAACAAGAACGTGTTTTAAAAATAGGAAATCTAGAAACGACTAGAGTAGTAATGGATGTCAGAGATATCGTTATGGGATATTATTTATTAATGAAGCATCCAGAATCAAGTGGCCAAGTTTTTAATATATCTGGCGATACTCCTCGAAAAATGAGATATTATACTGATAAATTAAAAGAGTATAGTGGGTTAACAGATATCAAAGAAGAAATATATAAACCATTTTGGAGAGAAATTGATATAGATTATCAAATGGGTAATGATGAAAAGTTTAGAAATTTAACTGGGTATAAAAATCAATATGACATAGATATCACTATGAAAGATCTATTAGAGTATTGGCTAAAAAAAATAGAATAAATAATCTATTTGTAATCTAGTTGTATGTAAATAAAATAATTATTTAATTTAACAAATTATTTTATTCTTTCAATAATTTTGGTTGTACTTATATTATCAATTAGTGGAATACTTATATATTCTTTTACGCTAGGAAACAAACTTTTTATTTTATCAAATGAATAATCTCCTCCTTTTACTAAAATATCTGGTTGTAATATTTCAAAAATGTTATTTGGTGTTTCATCAGAAAATATTATAATAAAATCAATATCTTTAATACTAGATAATACATCTAATCTAGTTTTTAATGAATTAATTGGTCTACTATTACCCTTTAAAATTTTTATACTTGAGTCTGTATTTAATGCAACAATTAATGTATCGCCTAATTTTTTTGCATTTTTTAGTGTATGAATATGTCCGTCGTGTATTATATCAAAACACCCAGAAGTGAAAACAACCTTTTTATTGTTTAAATATTTTTTCAAGGTAATACAATCATTAATATCAGTTATAATATTGTTATACTTTAATAATACACCATATATGTTTACAACAGAAACATATTTTCTTTGAATTACATCGGAGCAAAAAATATTACACAATTGGCATATTTCATTCATAGTTAAATTATGTAAAAGACCCAAACAAATACCAGATATAAATGTATCACCTGCACCAGTTACATCTAGAATGTACGAATTTTCATTTTTTACGCATTTTATGTGCTCGTATTCGTCCTTTTTAACATAAATACACCCATCACTACTTAATGTAATTATACATATTTCCGCGTTTAATTTTTTTAAAAATATATTGCCTGCTTTTATTGCATCTTCTACACTATTAATTTTAAAATTAACAAATAATTCAGCATCTTGTTTATTGGGCTTAATAATACTGCAATCAATATACATATTATAATTATTTTTTGGATCTATCAATGTTTTGATATTTAATTTATTACAACTATCTATTAAATAGGTGACAATTTCTTCATTTACTATTCCAGTATTATAATCTGATATGATAACAATATCATAATTTGATAAAATTTCTTTTATTTTATTTTTAAATAAATTTACGACTTCTTTGTTCATTGTATAATCATTTTTATCATCAATTCGAAAACATTGATGAATATGAGATACAAATCTTTGTTTAATAATATTTTTATATTTTTCATCCCTAATATCAATTAAATTTGCAGAATTTATGATATTATCAATATATTTGTCCTCTACAATACTAATAAGATGCGTTTGTATATTGAAATTTAATAAATTATTTAAAACATTTCCAGCTCCTCCTAACATATATTTATTATCATGTTTACATCTTTCATATACAGGTATATCGCATTCACTTGATATTCTATTAGCTTTTACTTCTGTATATAAATCTATTATTAAATCACCATATAACAATATTTTATTATTGGTTTTTAATAAATTATAAATATTCATTTATTCAATACAAATATTATATTTTGTATTGAATACCTAATTATCCTATTTGGATTTTTACATTATTTGTGTACAAAAGGATAAAGATTTAAATCAAAATCAATAATATGGCAAGCATTTGGAAAATCTAAATTAATAATAGGTAATGATTGTTTGTTTATTTCTGGTTCTGATTTGAATTGGTTTTTATTAACATAAGTTAATTCAATTACATCAGGAATATTATTAACTGCGGGTACATGATTATTACCATGCGCGTGAATGATATAATGTGTCTTTGCTAATTTTTCTAAACATTTAATTTTATCATTATAACTACATCCCCAAGTATCATTTGTAATTCCATGAAACTCAATTACAATTTGTTTAAATTTATTTAATCGTGATTCATCAATAGCTAATAACCATGGATATTCACCACCTTCTATATCTATTTTTAAAAATATATTATTATAATGATCTGTCAAACGAGATAAATTAGAATTGTTATTATCATTAAAGCTATTAATATTTTTTTTTATAAAATTAATTTTATTTGTATAATGATAAGGATAGCTATTAATAGTTCCATCGAACCCAAAGCTATTGTATTCATTCATATTATATTTATTAATAAAATCTCGTGAAAAACTCTCTTCGTTAGATATCCCTGCAGAAATATAACAATCATATTCTCCGTCTAGTTCTGCAAAAACATATCCGCCATCAGCATTATTCCCACATCTACATTTTTTATCAAAATTATAAACTTTTAACAATTCAAGATTGTTCATGTGTATATACTAAATATTTAAATTTACACAAAAATACAAATATAATAATTTATAACGTTCATTTTTTCTCTAAATTTGTAAAGTTGTAAATCCCACCAACCAGACCTACTAATTCAATATTCATACTCTTTAACTGCGAATTATCTCCGCAATAATTGTGCTCTCGGTTATCATTGTGAACTACGATTTGCTTGTCTCGATCACTACCAATTATCATTTTTGCTATATCTGCCAAGGTATGTTTCTCTTCATAAGACAAATTCAATGTTTTAAACAATTTTTCTTTGTTGCCAACATTATCAATATAATATTTCACGACTGAAATAAAGTCCTCTTTGTAAAAAAAGTCAAAGTATTTATTTTCGTATATTTCTAAAATACCGCCATTTTTGGCAATGTTTACACATCTTGCAATAAACCGATCTGGTTCCTCTAACTCGTGAAATATATTGAATATTCGCATATTAAAAAAGTTATCGCATGCAAGTCCTCGCTGATATATCATGTATTTTGAAAATCCATAATAATCTTTCGGTATAGAATAAATATCTGTTTCTTTTCTCTTAAACATATCCTCTGCACGATTATATATCGCACCAGAATCCATATTAAGAATCATTTTAAAACTATCTTTGAACCATAACAAATTCTCCAACATGAGCATATTGTTATATACATCTTCGTGATTATCTGGCCTAGTTCGTCGTCCACCTTGTATTGCCGTATGAATGACAACGTCAAATGTTTTGTTTTGCAAATATTGTTTCATACTCTCCATATCTAACATATTCATTTCAGCACGACCTGGTGCTTCAACATTATGTATGCGCGATAAGCTCGTTTTTAAAATTGTCGCAAGATTACCATTACCTCCAGTAATCAAAACATGCATAATATAATAATATACCTATATAAATATTTATTACTTATACGCATAACACGAATTACCTAAAATACTTTTGCTAAATTATTTTAGGTAATCCAGTAAATATTCCAAAAGAATGGATTGAAACGACCACAAAACTAAGTAAAAATGCCGACAAATTTAAGTATATATAGATAGTATAAATATATGGCATCGCATGCTGGAGTATCGGTTGGATTTAATAATATTAGATTTTTAAAACAAAAACTTGTACTTATATTTACTTTTCCATTTGATATAGAATCTGGAGGCATAACAACGTTATACCTGCTATGCAAGACATTGAAGGAACGTGAGGTTAACACTAAGCTTTGGTGTCATGGGGAGGAACGTTCAAATTATATGTGCTCCGATTATTATAATAAACAAATTCCAATTAATCCGTCTAATACCATCGCTATATACCCAGAAGTAGTTGGCGATAACCCGATAGCTGCAAAATATGTAATACGATGGATGTTAGGACCACATTCACCGGTCAAAGGCGCACCTTCTTGGATAAATTCCGATTATGTATATTTTTTCCATTCAGACATATATTTTAATGAGAACGAGATACTGAGTATTCCTAATGCAGATAAGATATATAGATTTTTAGGTATACCTTTTACACATCCTGCATTAGCAAATGCAAATGCATTGGATTCTCCAACACAAGCAAGAACAGGATATTGCCATCTTACCCGTAAGGCATGTAATTATGGAATAACAGATCTATCACATCATCCTGAGAATTCTGTTTTAATACACGATATGAATCAAGCAGTTCAAGAATTTAGCAAATGTAAGTTTTTTGTCTGCTATGACCCGCTTACATTTTATTGTATTGCTGCTCCAATATGTGGGTGTATCACAATACTCATTAATAACCCTAATGTAAAAAAGAAAGAATGGATACATGGTTGTGCAGCTGGAAAATATTTCAAACACATAGGACATTACGATTTATATGGAGTAGCATATGGTGATACCAAAGAAGAAATATCTTTTGCAGAAAATACAATCCATTTAGCAAAACAACAATGGGCTGATATTACCGCATATTTAACAACGACTACAATAACGTCCTTTATTCAAGATCTTAATAATCTGCCATTACTCTCCAATAATGTGAGAAATGTATTTCGTACCTCGCATGAAGAATTAAGAGAATTGTGTTCAAAACATTAAGATAAAATCTAAATTAAATTATATGAATCCCGCTGTTCAAAAGAAAGTTTGGTACGCACCCAATAAAAAAGAGGCATACGGGCAAGCTGAAATTGATGCTGTAGTTAAATCTTTAGAAGCAGGTTGGTTGGCCGGTTTTGGACCCCGTAGCATTGAATTTGAAGAGAGAGTCTCTGCACTATTCGCGAAAAAGCATGGTTTATTTGTGAATAGCGGCTCTTCTGCGATTTTATTGGGAATAAACGCATTGAATTTAGAACCAGGTGATGAGGTCGTAACTGCTGCTTGCACCTTTTCTACAACTATTGCCCCTGTTCTTCAGTGTGGTCTAAAACCCGTATTTTGCGACGTGGAAATTGGCACCTATGTCCCGTCTCCAGACCAAGTATGTGAAAAAGTAACTGATAAAACAAAGCTAATAATATTACCAAACCTCATTGGGTCAAAGCCTAATTGGGCCGAAATTAGAAGACGTGTAGGCGATAAGATGATTTTATTTGAGGATTCTGCAGATACTATTACTTATACGCCTGAAACCGACTTGGCTATAACGAGCTTTTATGCAAGTCATTTAATTACTGCAGGTGGGTCTGGTGGTATGGTCATGTTTAACAGCGAAAAATACTTGAAGCGGGCAACAATGTTTAGAGATTGGGGCAGAATCGGCGATAATTCCGAGGATGTGACAACCCGATTCGAACATTCCGTTGATGGAATTCCGTATGATTACAAATTTCTCTATGGAGCGGTTGGTTATAATATGAAGTCATCCGAGATGAATGCTGCTTTTGGTTTGGTTCAAATTGATCGAATTGAGGAGATTAGATTGAAGCGCAGAACTATGTTCAACAGGTATTTAGAAAACTTGAAGGATGTACCTGAATTGACTCTTCCCATAAACACATATAATACTGATTGGTTAGCCATCCCGTTCATGTATGAAAACCGAATGAAATTATTGACATTTTTGGAAGAGAACCATGTTCAAACGAGAGTATGTTTTGCAGGAAATGTTACCCGACATCCAGCATATCGTCAATTCCTAGGGGACTTCCCCAACGCAGACAAAATTATGGCATGCGGATTTCTTTTAGGAGCTCATCATGGAATGCAAGTGGAAGACGTTGATTATGTTTGCAATAAGATTAAAGAGTTCATAGCTATGCAAAAGTAATACGCAAACAAAAACTACATAAATATAATAAAATAATTATATTTATGGTGAATACGCTTTTAGAATATGTCTGGATTGACGGGAAAAATAATGTAAGAAGTAAGACGCGTGTTATGAAAGGAAAGATAACAAATATTCAGGAGGCGCCTCATTGGAATTATGACGGAAGTTCTACTTATCAGGCAAGCGGACGCGAATCGGAAATTATTTTGAAGCCATGTCGTATGTTTGATTACGATTTTTCAGAGTGTGCGAACATTAGCATGGCGAATCCAGATTCTTTTATTTATCACAAATTGGTATTGTGTGAAACTTTTTTACCGAACGGCGAGCCAACGAAACATAATCATCGCAACGCAGCCGTGCAAATTTTCAATCAAGCATTAGAAGAGGAGCCCTGGTTTGGACTGGAGCAAGAATACTTCATGTTTGATAGTAATGGGAATCTCCCATTGGGTTTTCCGCAACACGACAATGCAGAACAAGGGCAATATTATTGCAGTGCTGGCGCGGAGAATGCATTTGGACGTAAACTTGCAGAGGAACATCTTCGTGTATGTTTAATGGCTGGTATACAGATTTGTGGAATTAATGCGGAAGTCGCGCCAGGACAATGGGAATTTCAGATTGGTCCCTGTGTGGGTATTGAACAAGGCGACCATTTATGGATGGCTCGTTATTTATTACACAAGTTATCTGAAAAGTATGGTATTAGTATTGATTTGAATCCTAAACCCTTGCTTAGTAGGTGGAATTTGCCTTCGTTTAAGCAATGGAATGGCTCCGGATGTCATGCCAATTTTAGCACAAAAAAAATGCGCGAAGGTGGAGACAACAAAACCGGTCTAGAGCACATTGATGAGGCAATTACAAGATTGTCGCATAAACACGCCGAGCATATGGAAGTATATGGCGAGGACAATCGTCTCCGTATGACAGGCGAATGTGAGACCGCCTCGTATGATGTCTTTACGGATGGTATTGCAAATCGTGGCGCATCAATAAGAAGAGGCAACGATACCATAAAAAATCAATGCGGTTATTTTGAAGACAGACGACCCGCAGCGAATTGCGACCCGTATTTAGTTACCAGCAAAATTTTTGCAACTTGTATGAATTTGTGAATTTATAAATGTACTATTTATTTTATTCGTATTTTTAGCTGGATTTAAATATTCAAAAGTGTATATGAAAATATATTTTTTGACATTTGGTGGTCCTTCTGATGATTATCATGATGCAGTTAAACGACTTCATAATCAAGCAGTTGAGTTTAATATGTTTACTAAAATATATTCTTATACTGAAAAAGATTTAATGGAAGATACTGAATTTTTTGATAAAAACTCTAATTTTATTTTAAATAATCCTCGTGGTTATGGATATTGGTTATGGAAACCATATTTAATTAAAAAAACTTTAGAGAAAATGGAGACGGACGATATGCTATTATATTTAGATAGTGGATGTGAATTAAATATACATGGAAAAGATAAAATGCGACATTTTATTAACTTGGTTCAAGAAAAGAAAATTATAGGAACGATTGCTGGATCAACTGATTATAATTATACAAAAATGGATTTAATTAAATATTTAAAAATGGATAATAATATTGAATTATTAATAAGACCTCAAATGCAGGCTTGTTCGCTGTTGATGCAAAAATGCGATATTGTTGTAAAATTATTCAATGAAATGTATGAAATTGCATCAAATAATTATAATTTAATAGATGATTCGCCAAGTATTGCAACAAATTATAATACTTTTAGGGAACATCGTCACGATCAGTCTATTTTTAGTTTATTGGTTAAAAAATATAACTTAATAAATTATGATTTGAATCCGACTGATTGGGGATATGGATTACAAGCTAGTAAAATATATTTGCACTATGGCATTACATATCCAATTTGGACCTGCAGAAACCGAACAGGCTTATCTTTAAAAAACGTTTAAACGAATAATATCATATTACTCATCTTTTTCCTTCAAAAAATTTTGAAGCAAAATATCCTTGTCTTGATTGGTTACTTCTCCAGATAACATGGCCGATTCATATATTTTTCGTATAATATCATTTGGTGCACTACTGCCTGTTTTTATCAACCCGTGTGTGCGCAAATATTGTTTGATATCATTAATTCCATGTCGTTTAATATCGCGTTGCGCGTTTAATACTCGTTTTCTAGTATTTTTATCCTTAATTAACACGCCCACCTTTTTATGTATCTTTGATTTGCCCAGCGTATAAGTTCTTCTAATGGTCTTTTTAATTCTTTTTGGACTGCTTGTCTGGACGTTTTGTGTAGCATTTGCATCGGTCAATGGGGTTTGATTTGATGGAGTTGTCTCGGTCATAATCATGACTGGGACTTCTTGGTCCATACTTATCTTTTGCTCTGGTTCAGGTATGGAAACTTGTGTGGGTGTGGATGTGGGAACTGGGTTGGGAGGCGGTTGCGCAAATTCTAAAGATTGTTGTTTCCGACGCATTTTATCCTTTAATTCTTTCATTTTTGTCTCTCTAAGTGTAGTATTGGATGATCCTCCCAGCGAAGAAGTGTTAATAATTAACGATGGGGATGATTGTGCTACGGATGGCTGTTGTCTTTGGGTTTTGTTCCATGTCTTAAATGTCGGCTTAACTCCGCCTTTTAAACAACCATATGGAACATTATCATTAACTACATACTTTGGGTTTGGTGGAGTTAATGTTATTGGTGGTTCATTTGTAGGCAGAGGTGTATGAAATATCATGGGAGATTCTTTTAATCCTTCTGGTAGTTCAAGCTCTACATGCAAGCCTGTACTTGGCGGCACGTGATGATTTTTTAATGTCTTTGGTTTTCCGCGCGCCAAAGCATTTTGCGTATTTTGAACATATGCATCCCTATCTGTCGTCTCCTTTGATTGTTTCGCAAGACTAGACAAGTAGGCCATTGAATCGTTAAATTCATCGGATTGTGCTTCAAAATCAGTCTTTGCCGATGACTGCGTACCCAAGTTTGCCTCTTTATTCTTGTGCGCTTTAATACGTTCCAATAGCTTATTTTTCAGATTATTGGGTTTAAAGGTAGTATTCTTTTTCGTTTTTGCTTCACCTGCATCTTGTTTGGTTTTCTTTTGTTTCGTTAAAGAAAATAATTCAGGATTAATCTTAATAGTTTTATGATTTGACATAATTTTATATTAGAAAACAAAATTATAAATGAAACGAGCTAAAGCAACGCAAAATCAAAGCATACATATGATTGCTCTAAAAAGAATATAAAAATAAATTGATTCTAATAGCAACTGATCTATGGAGTCAACAAAAGAAGACAACATGTCAGTTGAAACTAGTCAATATATTGAAGAGCCGTGGAGTATCATTGAGTCCTATTTCAAGGGACACCATCTGGAGCGCTTGGTAAGACATCAGCTAGAATCGTATAATAATTTTGTATCATGTCAGATTATTAAAACGATTGAGATGTTTAACCCGGTCCACATTGCATCAGAGCACGATTATGATGCAAAGAGTGGTAAATACGCACTAGAAATATTCGTAACATTTGAAAACTTTCATCTTTACAGACCACAAATACATGAGAACAATGGCGCAACCAAGCTAATGTTCCCTCAAGAAGCACGCCTGCGTAATTTCACGTATTCGTCTGCTATGAATGTTGATATGAATATTAAATACGTGGTGCGAAGCGGTAAGGACCTTGAAAACAGCCAGACATTTTACAAAACCCTGCCAAATATTCACATTGGTAAACTGCCAATCATGTTAAAGTCAAACATTTGCGTATTGAACCAATATAAACACGTAAATCACGACCATACCGGTGAATGCAAGTATGACGCTGGCGGATACTTTATTATCAATGGCTCTGAGAAGACTGTGTTGGGCCAAGAACGTGCGGCAGAGAACAAGGTATATTGTTTCAACATTAGCAAAAATAGCACTAAATATACTTGGATGGCCGAAATCAAGTCGGTTCCAGATTTCAAATGCATTTCACCAAAACAAATAAACATGATGGTAAGTTCCAAGAACAATGGGTTTGGTTATTCCATCGTATTGCAAATCCCGCGAGTAAAAATCCCCGTCTCATTGTTTATTGTATTCCGTGCCCTTGGCGTCTTGTCGGACAAGGAAATCTGCGAGCTTATTCTGTTGAATGTGGAGAAGGACAAACAGGCTCAACTATGCGACTCCTTGCAGGCTTCTATTATGGACTCAAATAAATGGCTTACGCAAGAAGATGCGATTAAGCATATTACGGCGCATGTCATGTATACACCAATCAACATGGATAAGGAGACCGGTGCATTAAAGAAGCGCGAATTTGCCATGGATATTTTGGAGAATGACCTGTTCCCGCATTGTCAAAACAGCGTTCAGAAAAAGTATTTCCTTGGATACATGACAAACAAGTTGCTTCAAGCGACATTCGGATACGCGAAAGCCGACGACCGCGATTCATACATCAATAAGCGTGTAGATTTGACTGGGACACTTTTGAATAATCTGTTCCGCAATTACTTCAATAAATTGGTGAAGGATATGGAGAAGCAAGTTATTCGCGAAATTAACGGCGGCTCTTGGCGTTCTACGGATGACTATGAGCGTATCATCAACCTGACAAATATCTACAAGATTATAAAATCTACGACTATTGAAAATGGTCTCAAACGTGCGCTTTCTACAGGCGATTTCGGTGTAAAGCACTCCAGTAGCAATAAGGTGGGCGTCGCACAAGTTCTAAACAGACTTACCTACGTCAGTAGCTTGAGCCATGCACGTCGTATTTCCACTCCTGCAGACAAGAGCGGTAAGCTGATTCCGCCTCGTAAGTTGCATAATACGAGCTGGGGGTACTTCTGCCCTGCTGAAACTCCAGAGGGTCAGTCAGTTGGTTTGGTGAAGAATTTGAGTTATATGGCTCATATTACGATTCATTCCAACTCGGCTCCGCTTTACGAGTATGTTATGCCCCATGTCATAGATATTCGTACGTTGCAACCGAGCGACATGTATGGTGCCGTAAAAGTATTTGTTAATGGTGCGTGGGTTGGTATTAGCGAAAATCCCACCGAGTTGTATCTTATGCTGAAGGATAAGAAGCACAAGGGCATCATTAACATTTACACATCTGTTATATTTGACTACAAGTTGAAGGAAATTCGTGTCTGCAATGATAGCGGTCGTTTGACTCGTCCATTGTTAAGAGTGAAGGACAACAAGTTGACTCTCACGCAAGATAACATAACGAAATTAAATAATGGTGAAATTTTGTGGGATGACTTGCTGACTGACTGCAGATTGCCAAATTCCGTATTGGAGTATATTGATCCAGACGAGCAAAGCTGGGCTTTAATTGGAACCAAGCCGAGCGATTTATTGGGTGGTGCAAATGCCAACCAAATATACAAATACACCCACGTTGAAATTCATCCGAGCACCATGTTTGGTATTCTTGCGTCTTGTATTCCATTCCCGGAGCATAATCAATCTCCTAGAAATTGCTATCAATGCGCTCAGGGTAAGCAGGCGATGGGCGTCTATGTCACCAATTATGAAAATCGCATGGATAAGACGGCGTATGTTCTCAATTATCCGACGCGCCCGCTTGTAGACACTCGCGTCATGAATATGATTCAACTAAACAAGATTCCATCTGGCACAAATGTCATCGTCGCCATTATGACGCACACCGGCTACAATCAGGAGGATTCCATCTTGTTTAACAAGGGTTCTATTGACAGGGGGTTGTTCGTTGCAACTATTTATCACACTGAAAAGGATGAGGATAAGCAAAAGATTAATGGCGATGAAGAGATCCGTTGCAAACCGGACCAGACAAAGACCAAGGGCATGAAATTCGGCAACTACAACAAGGTGAATAGCAAGGGGGTTGTTCCTGAAAACACGCTTGTAGAAAACCGAGACATTATTATTGCCAAGGTGACGCCAATTAAAGAGAACCGAAATGACCATACAAAAATCATCAAGTATGAAGACCAAAGCAGGATCTTCCGCACAGACGAAGAAACGTATATAGATAAGAATTACATTGACCGCAATGGCGACGGCTACAACTTTGCCAAGGTTCGTCTTCGCAATGTAAGAAAGCCAGTCATTGGCGACAAGTTCTCATCTAGGCACGGGCAGAAGGGTACGTTAGGAAATATCATTCCTGAAGACGACATGCCATTCACGCGTGATGGAGTGAAGCCCGACATTATCATCAACCCGCATGCGATTCCTTCCCGTATGACAATCGGACAATTAAAGGAGACGATTTTGGGTAAAACCTTGGTCTCGCTCGGATTGTTTGGCGATGGAACATCTTTCGGCGACTTTCATGTAGCTGATATTTCCAAGGAGTTGTTAAAGGTTGGCTACGAAGCCCACGGAAATGAACTCATGTATAACGGCCTTACTGGCGAACAACTGGAATGCAGTGTCTTCTTGGGCCCTGTCTTCTATCAGCGTCTAAAGCACATGGTAAATGATAAGACACATAGTCGTTCAATTGGCCCCATGGTGAATTTGACGCGTCAACCGGCAGAGGGACGCTCGCGTGATGGTGGTCTAAGATTTGGAGAGATGGAGCGTGATTGCATGATATCTCACGGCGCAGCAAGATTCACCAAGGAACGATTATACGATGTTTCTGACAAATATGAAGTACATGTTTGTAAGAAATGTGGTTTGATTGCGTCGTACAACAACGAGCTACATATTCACTTGTGTAAGACTTGCGGGAACCGAACAGACTTTGCATTTGTTAAGTTGCCTTATGCTTGTAAATTGATGATGCAAGAACTTACGACCATGAATGTATCGACGCGTCTGATTACTGAAAATTAGGCACTACGTCAACTTGTAGACGATGCCTGTTGTTAAACCAAATAATATGCCACCCCATAATGTATCTATTAGAACAGACAAAATATGCCAATTCTTAAATAAAGCTAAATTCGTTAATTCAAAAACAGCATAAATTACTATACCCAATAAAAACGCGTCCTTTACGCTTTTTTTATGTTTAATAATAAAATAATTCAACCCAAAAATAATAAACACATAACACAATGCCGCGCCGACAAAATTGAGCTGAAGCGGACTTCCTTGCACATCCTTAACTTGTTTCTTGAAGTATCCAGTCATCAAATGTATATATGCGCTATCTAGGATAATCAAAACAATTGCACTAATCAAAGTAGACAACATTTATTATATATTATACGCACATATTTTATTTGTTTTTGTCAACTCGCTAAATTTAGACGTTTTGTTTAATTTTTTTGCATAGTATATATATAAAATGCCCTCTATTGGTTTTCAAAATCCTATTAATGGCTCTTATGGAATTGGAAATACCCCGCCGATTATTAATGGACCTGGTGGAAAGCCCTACCTTGGAGGTGGAATTACTGGATTTATTGCGCGAGGTGTAAATGATACAGACAATAATGACGAATACGCACAGATTCGTTTTACATTAAGAAACGGATGGAATACTAAGTATGTCTCTCAACTTAACGGAAAAAGACGTATTATTACTCCGTTTCGTGCTGTGACTAACTCTGGAGATATCTTGTGTCGCGTGGATTATTCTTGTGGTGGAGATGTTCAGTCATTTCAAAGTCGTCCTAATTTGAATGGTCTTCGCGGTAGATTTGGTGCTATACAGAGCAGATGTGATGGTAGCGGAATCCCTCCCTCTTCTTGCAACGTAAAGTATGTTTATGACGCCTCCGACTATATTACTTATTTAAAACAAAAGGCGGTTAACAAGAATTACAATGACTATTCCAATGCTGGTAATAATAATTCGGGTTCGCAGAGTGCATGGAGGGCTATCCGAAGATATTAAGGCGTCTGAAGAATATATCTAGAATAATAATATAAAGATTGTTGTATTATTATTATTAACATGTCTACAGACATTAATGCAAACACCGACGCTAACGAGAAGATTGATATGACAGATCAATATGACATAACCGAGCAGCAAAATTTTATTGAAGCAAAAATCATTATTCAAGAATTCCACGACGATTCGTCCGTATTTATTGTCGGCTCGGCTCCGTTTGGAAAGCTTTGGTTTGACCAAGAAAAGGTTGACAAGCAATTTAGTTTATTGTGTGACAATTGGGCGGAAGATTATGATGAAACGACCTCCATTCGCAGTAAGAAGCCGAGAATCATTAGCGTTTTAATCAGCGAACATGATCCGATGTTTGACGACGTTAGAGAAACGATTCGTGAGACGCAGGCTAGAAAAAATCTTATGCACGAGATTGCCATGCAAATGAAGATTGCGGAAGCAGTAAAAGCTGCCATGAGTGCTGCGGGTATTCCCTATATGAATGACCCTCCTCTTGCTACACCAGAACCAGAGCAATTACCTCCGCCTACTCCTCCCACTCCAGCCCCCGTATCAGATGTAGCCGTTAAAGAAAAGAAGCCGCGTGTAAAGAAGGTTGTTTCTGCACCAGTACCCACACCCACACCAGAGCAAAATGTGGTGTTGGAAAAGAAGCCTACTAAGCCTAGACAAAAGAAGGCATCCGTCTAAGATCAAGTCTAATATAAATATTTTATTTTATATAGTGTATATAAGATAACATGACACAATTTTCTGATATTATAGTCACTCCTATTTACGGACCCCTCAGCACAAATCAGTACCCGAATGCCGTGCCAGCACATAATTCTGGTGTGCTTACTGGTCTTAGACCCACACCCCCGTTGTTTTATCCGTCTCAAGAACCCGCAGCAACCGACCAAAATGTTAACTCTCGTCATCAATATTTTAGAACCGCAGAATCTGCCAAGAGTTTAGCAATACAACGAGCAAGGGCGATTGAAAAGGTAACTCGCAATTTCTCTTTCAACTATTCTACCGGCACAGCACATCATACCTCAGGACATACCAATTACATTCCCCCGACCGATTCTTCTTTGCGAACCCAAAAACTTCGTTCCAATGCTGTAGGCAAAAGTAGCTATAAAGTCGGCCTTCCTTTAGACGCTCCTTGTTCTACCAAAAACTATTATCCGAGTGGAGTAAGATCTACCATTAAACGTGCAAGATCGGGTGGATGCACCGCACCAGCTAAAAAGGGTTCTATTTACAACGATAGCTTACGCAATGGAAAAGTTTGCGCGATTGGCTCCCTCGTTAGACAGAATTACTAATTTCTTGCAATTAATCGCTTTATTATTTAGCATTTTTACAAGACAAATATATTATAACAATTTTCTTGCGTTATTATATATGCCAAAATATACAAAATCAGTCAGAAAAAATAATATGAGAAAAAATAAACGTGGGCGTTCA
>Ga0209086_10001624_pt1 | contig 18223 bp, 22 predicted proteins | sample M_130207_XF_Meta_FD_187312 | JGI IMG/M metagenome (GOLD analysis project Ga0209086, IMG submission 187312) | Freshwater microbial communities from Lake Montjoie, Canada to study carbon cycling - M_130207_XF_MetaG (SPAdes) (version 2) | ecosystem: Environmental > Aquatic > Freshwater > Lake... | reverse complement strand
TCTGGAGAATGGGCACAGGCTACAACATTGAATTGCTGCACCTAAAGACCTATGTGCCCAAACAAGGAACCGGCAAGCAGTTACTAAAAGCCATGCTAACAAAACTCAAAGAATCCCCGCCGTATCAAACAGTGTTCGGCTTTACGCGATACAATAACTATAACTCTCAGAAATTCTATGAGGCACAAGGGTTTGAACTGTCAGAAGTTTCCGGTGTGTATGCTGATGGAGCAGCCGTTATCTTCTCTCAAGAGTACAGAAAGTTACTTGAACTTCACGAACTGTAGGAGCAATCAATGCGAGTAGAGGAAATAAAAATTCCAGATACAGTAGTTGTGCTGGCAACAATTATTTTTTATTCCCCACACGTCTATGATAAAGACCTGACTGAATTCATAACCGACCCATCACGTTCCATTCAAGTTGGGGTACTCCATCGACGGGCACAGACTAAGATAGAGTGTCACCAACACCTGCCAAAACAAAAGACAGTCAATGGGTGTCAAGAAGTCTTAATCATTAAATCAGGAATGCTTCATGTTGATATCTATGATCCAGACAGAAACTACATCTGTACTCGGGTACTAAGAACCGGCGACATACTGATCCAGTATTGGGGTGGGCACGCTTTTGAGTTCATAACTGATACTGTATTCATCGAACTGAAACAAGGCCCATACACTCCCGAAGACAAAGTATTCTTCAACCCTCTAGCCCATGAGCAAATGAAATGACCATGCAACCATTTGAACAACTGGAACGTGATTTTGGTCTTTGGTTGGGTAACCCACATTGTGTGGCTGTTAGTTCGGGAACGTCTGCTCTACATCTGGCTCTTGAAACTTTTAACCTCTTGCGTCATCAAAAAGTTATTGTCCCTGACTTCACCATGGTGGCTTGCCCCCGTGCTGTTGTTATGGCTGGACTGACTCCCACCTTCATTGACTGCGGTAATGATCTCTTAATCCGCCCCAATCTGGTACACAAAGCAGTCGGTGACAACTCCAGCATCATTGCCATCATGGCAGTGCATGTTTATGGTCGCATCTGTGACATGGAAGCCTTGCACGATGTGTCAGAAGGAGTCTTTGTCATTGAAGATATGGCTGAAGCCCACGGTGTGTTCCCACACCAAGATACAGATGCTGCATGTTGGAGTTTCTACAAGAATAAAATTGTCTATGGTGAAGAAGGCGGGATGATTGCGTTCAAACAAAAACGACATGCCGACGCTGCCAAAGAACTACGGTCATTAGGGTTTGACTCCCAACACAATTTCTCTCATCGTCCGCGAGGAGTCAACGCTCGCATGTCCAACCTTCACGCCATACCCATTTTGGATAGCTTCCATAACATGGGAACCAACTTGTACAGCCGTGCCAGAATAGCCGACATGTACAACACATTATTACCTCCAGAATACTTAATGCCGCCTAGGACTGTGAACTGGGTGCATGACATACGTATCCCCGGAATGAATTACTCCCAGCAAGCCAACATTGTCACAACCCTTAACAACATAGGTATAGCTGCCCGTCATGCGTTCAAGCCCATGACTTCACAAATGGAGTTCATCCAAGCCACTAACAATGTCAATGCCCACCGACTATCACAGGAAATAATCTACCTGCCCATAACCGAACATATGACAGGGAAAACTGTAATGATCAATGTGGGAGCATTACTGGCCGCTGTAAATAGTGAAAGAAAATAAAAGATTTATTGTTGACAGAGTTCCAGCAGTGTGTAGAATGACCGAACAACGAGTAATTAACCCTCTTTTGAAAGTGTGTAGTAAGATGAAACTGGTGACCCTTTTTAGCAAGACAGATATTGCGCAATCAGATATCAAAACAAAAGTGATACGGATTGATGCACCTTTTGCGGCAAGCTGCCTAACGAATTTCAATGACTCCAACCGTCCGTTATCACGAGCAGTAGCCAAACTGTACGCCAACGAAACTCTCCGAGGGAACTGGAAACAAAATGGTGAACCACTGATATTCTCAGTGGACCAAGACGGCAATGAACACCTTATTTCTGGCCAACATCGACTCACAGGACTGGTCATGGCACAGCAAGCCATCGACAAAGGGGAGGATTGGCCATCGGCAGAAACAACGTGGGATGTAGTTGTGGTGTACGGTGTCCAACATGATACCGCTGACACTGTAGATACTGGTAAAGCACGGAATCACAGTGATGTACTGTTCCGTGATCCATGGGTGGATACTGTGATACCTGACAAATGGAACGATACTGTCAACGCAAGAAAGACATGGACAAAAACATTGGCCGGTGCTGCCCGATTAGTGTGGTTGATTGAAGGTGGGGCATTGGTGTCATCCGCCCCCAAATTTGTAATCAGTGAAATGCTATCCTTCATTCAGAACCGGCATCCATTGCTGGGTGAGTTTGTGACCACGGTTCTAAATGCTGACGACGCTGATGGTGGCAACCGTGGGCTAAAAATGAGCCTGGCACACTTGGCAGCATTGACTTACGTGGCCAGTATATACGAAGACAACAATGGTGAGATTTGTACCAACAAAGACACGGCTGAGTTGTTTCGTAAGTTCTTAGAAGAAGTTGCATCAGGTACAGGCTTTACTAAAGGTGGTGCTGCCAACGCACTTACAGGGTACTGGAACAAACTGACTGCTGAGAAGGGTAGCAAAGACCGTGATCGAGATTGGGTTGGGCCATTTGTAAAAATTGGACTGGCACTAATTGAAGGACGTGAAGGATTGAAACTCACTGACGTATCTCTGACTAAGAAAGAACGAGACAACTACACTGACTTCCCCATCATGTTCGATGGACACCACACTATATGCTTTGAACGTGCCGCTGCCATCAAAGCTGCTGCCACACAAGCCAAAGAAGATGCACATACAGAACTTGATGACAGTGATGACAGTGATGACAACCCTGATCCAAAACCGCCTATCAAGCGTAAGCCGAGCAAACCTTCATCGACTAAAACAAAGACAACGGCATAGTGTGCCTGCTGTTTGTGCGTACCAGCTTCAAAGTTAAAAACGCTCACGTCTATCCAACATAACGAAGTTGTTGAGTAGTTGGTGGATTCACGGGTTCCACATCATTCATTGTGGGTGTGACAACCCCCTCCCAGACCACACACTTATCGACAATGGTTCTACGCCAGTGTGTGATCTATTTTATTTACATGGACACTCTTATGAACAGGGATACTTGGAAGTCGTTTGAACGATTCATCGCCACTATCTTTTCTTCAGTGAGAAATGCACTAAGTGGTGGGAACTCAAAAATGACTCGCAGTGATTCATTACACCCAGCATTATTCATTAGTTGTAAGTACACCCGCCACAACAACAAAATGATCAGAGACTTGATGGTGGAAGAAAGAGAGAAAGCCACCAAAGAAAATAAGCTGGCAGTTATTGTCATTGGTGAGTTCGATGACAGAGCCAACTCATTGGTAGTCATCCACCTCAAAGACCTCCACCCCTTTTGTCAGGCTGTTAAAAATGGCTCAGTCATCACCAGTATGGTCCCCACAACAAAACGGTCTAAGCCTGTCGGGCCTTGAACTGTGGTTGGTAGACAAAGTTGCATTCGAAGTCTCCTACCTTAAAAACATGGAAGCCGTAGAACGCTGGAACAAAAACATGAGTTATGGTCTGCTGGTTCAAGCAGGCATAGAAGGATTCATTAAAACCAGAGAAATGCGAGGTGCTGCCAAACTTATCCACAACACGTTTGAGAAACAGTGCCGTGAGTACGATGACTATGAAGAAATTGCTTGGTGGACTGCACTGGCTCAACACAAAGTAACAACATGGGTGGATATGTACGGTGCTGACTTAGACAAATACGGGGTAACCAAGTCAGAGCAAAACCACAAATTAAACCTCACACTGCCATCTGGCAGATCAATCATCCTTAACGGGTACTTGGATGGTGAGGGTGCCGACATAATCATGGAAAACAAATGTCGTGGAGAATGGAATGAAGAAGAACTGGCTAGAGAAATTGACCTCAACCTACAGATCAATTTTTACACACTTCTGTACTTTGGTACCTACGGCAAACTACCTACCAAAATTTGGTATCAACACATCCGTAGACCGGGTGGATTTGGATACAGTGGCCCAAGACAAAAATCAAAAGAGACTCGAACTGAGTACCGAAATAGATTGGTTGAACACATCAACCAAGAACGAGAGTACCACTTTTTTCGATATTGGATTAGGCCAAACACTGAACGACACGAAAGGTTCATGCAGGAATGTCTGTACCCTATGCTCGAAGCGTTCTTAGATTGGTATGAGTACATGACTCACTATAACCGCAGAGAAGAAGTCAACAGAGTGCATTGGATTCAACCTTACGGACTTTACAACCCATTCACAGAAGGAACACAAGAACGCTTTCGAAACTATCGTCTAACTGGGTCCACACTGGGACTCAGACCTAAAGTGGCTTACCGATAATAATTACTCTCAGGAACCATGATGACAACACCCCCCATTAAACGTCGCCCAACACCACCACAATCAACCACGAAAGCCATGCCCACATTAACAGCGTCCACTGGATCTTTTGATGATCTAATTGACACCAGAACATCACAAGGAAAATTCTTGATGATTTATGGTGAACCGGGAGAAGGAAAGACTTCACTGTCTGCACAATTCCCCAACCCGTTGTTTATCACCACCAGTGGGGAGCAAGGCATCTTTCTCCTGAAACAACGTAAAGTGGTGGACACCACAATCCCCATCATAGTGTTGGATGAATTATTCCCGCACGATCAAATCCCGGATGGAACTGGTCACCCCGGATGGATCAAATGTCTGGAGACGCTTACCAGATTCCGTGATAACTCCCACGGACTCAAGACACTGGTAGTTGATTCCACCAGTGGGCTACAGGATCTATGTTTCCAACACTGTGCATCAGTGCAGTATAGCGGAGATATGGACGGTGATCAGTTTAACGGCTTTAGCAGAGGGTACACCAAAGCTGCTGAGTCTTATTGGTCCAGTGAGTTTCTCCCATTGTGTCTGGCCATTGTGGCCAAAGGGTTAAATGTAGTGTTGGTGGCACACAGCACTTATCGTCAGGTTGAAAATCCCAGTGGGCCAGATTACAACCGTTTCCAACCGGCCTTGGGTAAACAGATTTGGGACTTTACTAAAAAGGATTTACACGGGCTTTTCTATCTTGGTCGGGAAGTGATGGTATCTGTTGATGCCAAAACTAAAAAGAAGAACACAGTGGGTGATCGTAGATTCATCGGCGTTTCACCCAGCACGTATTACGTCGCCAAGACATGGTGTACTCCCAACGATGAAATGGAAGTTGGCAACTCTGCTGCTGAAACGTGGAAGAATCTGCGTGTTGCGTTAGGAATGTAATTACCCCCTTTTGAAAGAATAATGATATGGCTGAACCTGTAAATTCAATTGCTGCCTTGATGAAGTCCAATGCACGGTTGAAAAAGAATACTGAAGTAGCAAAGAAAGTAGTCGCCCGTAAAGACTACTCTGGCCCTGAAGGTGATGTGGTATGTCATTTCACTAACAAAGCTGTAGTGACAATTGACAGCGTTCCTGCTGTTATTCTGGAGTTCCGTGTCGATGGTTCTATCAGTGGTCAAGGTGACTACAATGGTGAACGCATCAGCCTATTCCACAAGTTCCAAGATGATCAATGGAATACTGTAGAATCTGTGCAAGCACGATTGTTTGAAGACCTACAATTGATGGGCATCGACACAGTCAATGTTGATTTGGAAGGGGTCGATAAACTACTGGAGGCATTACGTAAGAATGGTTCCCAGTTCACCCTACGTGTGGTCAAGAAGAAGGGTAAAGGTGCCAACTCAGGGAAGACGTACACCAATTATCGTCTTGCTGGAATCATTAAGTCCACCAACAATGACTACAGTGATGCACAAGGTGACGCAACCAATGATGAGTTGGTTGATCAATTGGAAGCCGATGAGTCCGACGAATGGGATGACGAACTGGCTGAAGTACCCGACACGCCAGATGACGAGTCCAGTGAGGAATGGAAGCCCAGCGATTGGCTTCAATGTGAAGTCCAGTACAAGCCACCGAAATCCCTTAAAGCGTTGGTGTTCACCGTAGTGATTGCCGACGATACAAAGATGTGTGTTGTACTTGAACGCAATGGGAAAAAGACAGGTCAAATTGCATACGCTGATTTGATTCTGCCTGATCCTGAGTAACCCCCATAACCCCCCAACAAGAACCTGTTGTTTTATCCCCCGGTAGAGCAGCAGGTTCTTTTTTTGGATTACCCCCATGCTGGCAGTAGACACAGAAACAACCGGACTTTACCTACAGAGTGGTTGCACAACTTTCGCGATTGGGACGTATGATGGATCAGAGTTCAGTAATTACGTTATGCCCATCCATATTACTTCCAGAACTCGTACACAGCAATTCCACAGTAGCATCCGCGATGTATTGGATTCACACGATCTATTGGTAATGCACAACAGCCACTTTGACATGAAGGCATTGTGTGAAGCTGGTCTGTATGATTGGGATGAACCAGCACAACCTGCATTCTGGGACAAAATTATCAACACAGGTATCTTGGGGCACCTAAATTGCTCCACAGATAGACTGGCATTGGACGAACTCACCAAGAAGTATCTGGATCGTGGATACCCAGAAGACGACAACCTCATTGTAACAGTGAACAAGTGCCGTGCATTGGTACGTAAACGCATTGAATGGGTTACCGCAGAATCCAAGCATTGTGACCATCCAGCCATCATATCATCCATGGGAACCACCCAATGGAACCGGATGGACTTCTGGTTGCCTGCTGCCGTGCTGGCCCACATCCCACAATCTGAGCGTCCCGGACTACCCAACAGTGTGTTGGAATCCGTCATGCTGGATTATCTGGAAGCCGACGTAATCAACACGTATGAACTGGCCCAGCACTTCTTTCACGAACTACTCCAGCGTCACGGAGACCGCACTACAGAACTGCTCAACATCAATAGACAAATTGAACACGTTGTATGGAAGATGGAGACCAAAGGCATTTGGGTGAACACTCCTGAACTGACTGCCGCCATTGATGCCTGTCACACTCAGATAAAATTATTAAAGTGTAAAGTCAAAGAACTATCTGGATTCGAAGTAATCACGAATGCCGTACTTCGTGAACTATTATTTGAGAAATGGGATTTCACGCCCATCTCTTACACCAAAGCCACTCATGTTGCATCCGCCGATGCTGCCACCATGTTGCACTGCCATAACATTGCCGAAGAAGGTTCTGTTGAACGGGAGTTTCTATGCTGTAACTTGTCCTTGAAGAAGTATGAGAAAAAACTGGCATCATTGATGGGCTACTGTAGATCAAAAAGTATCACAGGGTATGTGCATCCTTCCATCAATATCGTAGGCACATCCACAGTCCGTGTATCAACTAAAAACCCAGCACTCCAAACAGTTACCAAAGCAATCAACCCCTATGAAGATGACGCACCCGACATTACAGCATGGTTGGAAGCGTCACCTTCTATGCGGTCAGTCTTTGGGCCACCTACTGGTAAGTGGTGGTTGACTGCCGATTACTCCCAGCTTCAACTAAGGATATTTGCCTACGTCACCGATGAGCAAGAAATGATGGAAGCCTTCAAAGCCGGTTGGGATGCCCACGACTTTGTAGCACGTAAGATATTTAACATTGCCCCCAATGATAAGCCAGATAAAGGGCAAAGACGCATCGCCAAGAATGTCAACTTTGGATTCATCTTCGGGGCTTCACCCAAGAAGATCGAACAGACCGCTGGCATACCGGGACTGTGGGGGACTGTCACATCATTGTTCCCCCATGCTCACGCATTTATTGAGGAGACCAAACTACTCATAAAGCAACAAGGCTTTGTAACAACATTGGGTGACTATCCATTGGAACTCAGAGACAAACTCAATAAGTGGTCAGGCCAATATGATAAAGCAGCCCATGCTGGGGTCAACTACATTGTACAGGGTGCTGAAGGTGTCATAGTCAAGCGTGCCATGCGTCTCTGTGATGACTACTTATCCTCAGAATACCCCGAAGGGAGAGTGGCTCTACAAGTACACGATGAACTTAACTTTGAAGTACCTGCCAAGTGCCCCAAGAAGCATGTACGAGCGTTGAAACAGTGTATGGAAGACGCAGCAACTCAGTACGGTATTTACGCACCAGTAGAGATTGGGCTAATCACTCACCGTTGGGATCAAGAAGTAAAGATAAAACTATGAGCAAACAACAAATAAGCAAACACCGACCTCAATTGGTTATAGACCAGTCTGAACCAGAACTCAGATTAGTCCCACCCATGATTGATATGCTGCCTGTAAACCATGAGACAGTAATCCTTACCAAAGAAGATTGGGTGGAACTTATATCCATCATGGGTGGTGTTGTATGGATCTGCAACAACAATGATCTAACTCGTCGTATCAATGCTCTCGAAGACAAAGTCCTCAAACAATTTAGGGATACCAATGCGACTCTTTGATTTCTGTTCCATCCCATATAATGAAACAGATACGGATTACACCACCACCTGTATGTGGTGTGCCACGCAAGACAAGCTATCTGTCAGCAAAGAAGAAGGTCATGTATTTCAGTGTTGGTACTGTAAGGAGACTGGCAACGCCATTAGCCTCATGCGTAAATTTTATGAAACACTACCACCCCTAACCATGCGAGCAGCTAAAGATTTCTGTGTCATTAAGAAGGGTGTACTGCCTCAAACTCTTAGATCAGAAGGAGTAAAATATGATGGGTTGGACTACTGGTTCCCGATCCGTAACCCACGTAAAGACATTATTGCATTACACAAATACAACACTACCACCAACATCACCTACTCAAGCCCTAAACCATGGAACTGTTCTATCTTGGGACTTGGATCACTCACAGGGAATAAAGAAATTTGGGTGGCAGAAGGCCATGCCGACTATCTTGTTCTCAGAGCCGTATTGGATAAAAGTCCTAATCCACCAGACCTTCTAGGAACCGCAGGATCAGCCTTCTCCAGCAACTACTTGTACCTGCTGGACAATAAAGAGGTTGTACTGTTATTTGACAACGATGAAGCCGGTGATCATGGTGTGCAATCCATATCAAAGCGAATCAAATCAGGTGGCCACAGCATCATCAATCTTCACTGTATAGATTGGAGTAAGATTACTGTCCCCAATCATGCCCATCTGCCATCAGGATTTGATATCAGAGACCTTAACAATAGTCTGTCAGGAACCCCCTAATGTCATTGGTTGATGTTATTCGTTCATCCCTGCGTCAAATACATATGGATGAAGTTGTTCTCCTCCAACCCCAACACTGTACTTCCTTCCAGAAACTATGCGATGTTTATACCCAAGGAATGACGGTCACCAAATCCATGTTGGATTGCATGGCCATCGGTATTGCCACTCATATTGCTGTTGCACTCGAAGGTGATCCATTGTGGATGTACCTAGTGGGCAGCCCATCTTCAGGAAAGAGCACCCTCTGTGAATTACTCTCAAGCGATGAACTGCATAGCAGGCCCATTAGCAAATTTACTGGACTCGTTTCTGGTTCAAGACAGGGATCTCATCTTATCCCTATGCTCCAAGGAAGATGTGTCGTGGTCAAGGACGGCACATTATTACTCGAATCCAATCCACAACAGTTGGCAAATGTTTACGGAGAACTTCGTGATATCTTCGACGGGTCTCTGGAGGCTCACTATCGAAACGGCGTATCCGCTTCTTTCTCCAACATATCTTTCGGAATGATTATTGGAATCACAGAGCGGATATATTCCCTAAACATGGCAGCATTGGGTGAACGGTTTTTACATTGTCGTCTGGAAACAGATCGGGCCATGGAAACCCAACGCAATAGTGCCGCCATTACTTCCATCTTTGAATCATCCTCACGTACATCACTTGAAGGCAATGAAAATGGTGACTCCCGAGGTTTCCCCCAACAACGTGCCCACACAGCAGGATTTCTTAGTTACCTTCACGGTAGACTCCGATCCGAAGATATCCTCCGGCCCAAGTATACACAGTACGATCTCGAACTTATTCAGGCTCTTGGAGACACAATTGCGTGTTCAAGGGCACAGGCTCCACGGACTAAGGATTCAGCCAGTGAACTACTCTACGATGCTCGCCCGGAAGCATCCACCAGAGTAGTCAAACAACTGGGAAGACTGGCTCTATGCCTGTGTTACGTCTTTGGTGAAGATCACATCACTGACACAATTAGAAAGTTGGTGACCAAAGTGGCACTTGACACCTCATTTAGTCGTCAACATAATATCATTCGCACCATAGCCTTGGCACAAGACGGATTGAATAGGCAATCCATAGCCATGTTAACCAGCATTCCATTGGAGACGATGAGCAGGCGTATTGACGACCTTGTCAGTTTGGCCATCTTGGTTCCCAATGACACCATCAACCGTCCCAATCGTGGGCGTGCCGTCCCCACTCTCCATTGTGCAAAATGGATACAAACAGCATTCAGATTGGTAGAGGAACAAATCAATGTCCCCCACATACCCAACAGTAAAGATTCCGAACCCAGACCGCAGAGTTCCACTCCAAGACAAAGCCCCACTCCACAAAAGAATAGGCCGAACACCAAGAAGATTTCACATCCTTCGCAGAGATAATTTCACCTGCAACAAATGCGATGAACCTTACCCAGAGAGCCAACTGGAAGTAGACCACATCATCCCATTGGTGGACTTTGGCACTGACAACGAAAGCAACCTGCAAACTCTCTGCATCGCTTGCCATAAATTAAAAACTGATCTGGAACGTCTGGATCGGCGTGTTAAGTAGTTACTCTCAGAAACTTCAAGGAAACGATTATGAGTCAAGATCAAGCCATGGGAATTCTTCGTCACATTTTGACCATTGGATCAGGCGTGGCCATCAGCAAAGGATGGATAGACGAAGAAACTTCTCTCCAAGTAATCGGTGGTATAGTTGCCATTGTAGGTATCTGGTGGTCAGTCAAATCCAAGCAATCCAAGTAGTCCATCTCAACTCCTTCTACAGAAAGTACCCTCATGCCGGAATTTGAAATAACCAACACCACGAAACTTATAGCCACTGCCATCGCCATCATCACCGCCTACATGTCATCCAGTGATTGGCTGAAAAACTTTCTCAAACGCCTAAACCCCATTGGACCAGCAATGTCTTCTGATAACACACCAGACATTGATGTAGCCGTCCGTGTATTATTCAATGACTCAAAATCCCGTAAATGCCGCCGATCTGTCCAACTCCTAAATGAATGGGCAGCACTTCGAAACATGACCGACATGACTCCACCTGTGCCCCCACCCATGGTCAACCCCGTAGCCAACTTTGTACGGCAGATAACTCCCGTTGAGGTGCCTCAATGAAATACGTACTGCTAATTATTGCCGTAGGGATTATGCTGGTGCCTGTCAGTACAGCACCCAAGCCCACACCAATACTCCCAGAAGTCACCAATGATGCACTGGATACATGCCACAATTCCTACCGCATACTTATGTCAGATGTATGGGCCGAATATGCCACTCAACGATCCAGCTTCAAAAGTGATGCTCAAGCCCTGACGTGGATCAACACTCACCAAACAGCAGCCTACAGTGCCGCATATGACCTCTTCATCCAACGTGCCATCAAAGAGTCCGCTCCCACTGGCAACCCTCAATCACTAGCCGACGATCTTAAAAATCACAAACTGTAGGAGAAGTCATGCCTGAGTTTACAGGGTACAACCCAAGAGCAGAAGAACGTGCCAAACTAATCCAGCAATGCTTGGATTTTGATATCATGTCCTTATCTGCTGCACCCAATTTACCACCCACCCGTGGCATAAAAGATTTAATGCGACGTGATGACCAAGGACGCATGAGTAGTTGTACTGGCTTTGGAATGACCAACGCCGCCGAAGTAACAGGGTATCTTCAAACCGGCATATGGAAGCAGTACAACCCACTGTGGTCATATCGACGTGGCCAAGAAGTCAGCAACATCCGTGGAGACAACGGTGCCACCATTCACGGAGTAGTTGAAGCTGCCAAGAAGAAAGGATTACTCCCAGAAGATACCAATGATGATGGGAAACCTGAATACCCATACGTAGTGCAGTACAGTTTCCAGTTCCCCCAAGAATGCTACACCACAGCAGCCAAGTTCAAAATTGGATACTCACTCAACCTAAATGGGTTCGATGCCATCCTGCGATTTCTACAGTCCAACCAAGGTGCTGTAGTTGTGGGTGGTGCATGGGGTAACTGGCACCCCAACTCAGCAGGCATCTGTGACAGGTTCATTGGTGGTGGCGGTAATCACTGCCGTGCCTACATCGACTGGATCACCATCAACGACAAAGTCTACTTGGTGGAAATCAACAGCCACTACAAGCAGTACGGTGTCAACGGGTACGCCTACCACACTAAAACATTCGTAGATGGCCAAGCCAAGCACAAGAACACCGCCACCATTGGTGTATCAGATTTGTCAGGCCCAGCACCACGAGTGATTGATTGGGCTAAAGAACTGGCATTTGTGTCTACACTATCCATCCCATCATCTGGGTCACCCAAACTATACAATCCCGATGAAGGCCCCACAATCCCCACATCACCTGACCACTCAACCAGTGAGGGCATAGCATGAACCCCAACATCCCAACGCTACTGTGCCTTTTGGTGCTGTGTACCCCTGTGAGTGCCGTAGATGCTCTCAGTGAGGCTCGCACGCTTTACTTATCATTATTACTCTCAGAACCTGATGAAGCCGTAGAAGCGATTATAGAGCCGCCTACAACTGTCACTCCAGAAGGGGCCAACATACAGTTTAGCCGTACTGCGGAGTCTGTGCTATCTGGAGAGACTGAACAACGATGGTTGGTGTCAGAGCCATGGTGTGCCAATTGCCCTGCTGCCAAAGCTAAATTTCTTGCATCTGGTGGGCAATTGAGTCATATCATCACCATCAAGGAGTCTCGCAGCAGGCACAACAAAATTGTCAACAGCGTGCCTTACGAATACTCCCAAAAAACCTACTCGGGGGGCATCAATCCAGCAGTATACCGCAGTGTATCCAAGATGAGCATAGCATTGGATGGGAATACCCAACCATCTCACACCACTATTTTGAGTCATCTGCGAAACGCTGGCCCTCACAAAAGCAAACGCTGGCAATCATGGTACTTGGACAATTGGAAAGTCCAGCAGTTGTATGCACTGCATGACGATGACCATCAAGACAACGTCTCTTATGAAGATCCAGCACCCGCTCTAATGGTGGCCGATGTTGCCCAACCACCGTCAACGGCAGTAGTGCTATATTCACTCTCAGAACTGTTCAAGGAGTCAACTTCTGATACTGGAACACTGATGAGCAGTTGGTTTGAGTACGATCTGGATGCACCAGACATATTACCAGCCATCGTATTGGCCATTATGAAAGACAAGGTGTACACCAATGATAAAATTGGCGTTACTCTCACATGGCCCGGACAACAAACATTCAGCATCCGTGATCAGTCCATAACACTCAGTCCACCCATCCAAATATCTGCCAGTAAGTATGGAGTTAAAGCCAAAGCGTCCATCAGCGAAATAAAGTTCAATGATGACTTCACCAGTGTTACAATTATAACACCAGAATCATTGGTCCCCAACATTACTGTCAATTTCAAATAGGCATGACATGACCCTCACACAAATAATGACATCAGAGCAGTTGACAGTCCTACAGAATAAGATGCTGGATCACTTCCAACTGCCGCAAATCACGCTATCCAGCACTGGCAAGCGGTGTCGCCCTGTCCATAATCGTAAAGCCATCCAAGCCATAGAAGTTGCTGATCAGTTTGTGCAGCTAAACAGCCTACACCCAACAGATGGTAAACCACAATCACTACAACAGATGACCGATGAAATCCGGTACAACATGGGCTTCACCATGGTTGCTTGGTTCTTTGCCCGGATATTCATCAGTTCCATCGTCAAATGGTTATGGGCAAACTATTCTAAACCCATTTGATCGGGAGGGATTCGAACCCTCCAAGCCCTATCACCACCCCTTACGATGGCTACCACTCCGATCAACACAAGCGTTTATACACGGCCTGCAAGTGATGTCTTAAATCATCCAGATCATTCGTATCTCCTTAGTTAGTCGTCGTCATCATCCAGCAGGCAGTGGTAGCAGTCGTATCGCAGAGCCAGCAACTGGTAGACCATGAACAGCACCACCGAAATAAATCCTAAAATCATCCACAGCATTTTGCCTGCTCCTTAGTTGTATCACCCCAGCTACTGCCATTGCCACTGCCCCAGCCACAGCCACTACCACTGCCCCAGTCACTGCCCCAGCCACTGCCATCGACCCAGCCACGGCCACACCCACTGCCCCGGTCACTGCCATAGCCACGGCCATCACCCCAGCCACTGCCACTGCCCCAGCCAGTGCCACTGTTCACGCCGTCCATACAGGCACTCCTTCGATGCTGATTTTTGCCGCCTCCGTGCAGTCTAGGATCTCGATAGCCTCAAGCAGCAGCACCCGATCCACAGCCACAGGAAATTTGCACTCCGATGGCAATTTCGTGCCACTCATGGCCATCTCGGAGAGACTTGCAGCACCTGCCCAGTACCACAGCCGCCGAGCGTTCGTCAGTACCACCTCGCGGCCATTTCGGCTTTCAAGATAACCAGCGAAAACACCCGCTGAAAACGTCCGCACGATCACATAATTGGTCATCTTAAAACACCTTTCGAGAAGAAAAAAATTAACCGTTACCACTGCCATTGCCACGGTTCTGCCCCAGCCACTGCCATCACCACGGCAACTGCTACTGCCATAGCCGCTGCAACGGCCACTGCCACTGCACCAGCCCCAGCCACTGCCATAGCCACTGCCATCGCCACTGCCATCGCCACTGCCATCGCCACTGCCATCGCCACTGCCATCGCCACTGCCATCGCCACTGCCATCGCCACTGCCATCGCCACTGCCACTGCCACTGCCGATGCTACTGCCGTCATTCATCGTACCCTCTCCACTACGATTCCGCCGATCATATCCCGCCACACAAAATCACGATGAATCATGTGAGCATGTCGCGAGACATACTTTGCGCACGTCATTTGAGCGTGCTTGCGGCGGACACCAAAAACCATTCGAGTCTCGCCAACCTGAAGCGACTTAAACCCGTATTTGTCGCGTGAGTATTTCACTTCAACTCCTAAAAAATCTACAAGGGGGGTATCAATTATTGCTAGGAACTGCCGTATTGGTCACGTCACCATAAAAAGACAATGCACCACATTCCAGCAAGCTGGCAACAACTGAACATGAAATAGTCAACGTATGCCCATCAACCAAAGCATCTATCTTACCGGGAGTAAACACGATGTTGCCTGTAATACAAAAGGCTTCCGGCACATCCTTATCTACTCCTGTACCATACAAATTCCATATAGCCAACGCATTGCTGTTCACCAACTGCTGCACACTGCCCAGCAGAGCAAACAATTCATCTGTAGACGTGTCTGCCAACTGCTCCACATACGCTGAGTACCAATGATCATACCTAAACGTATTCACTCTGAACAACTGATACGGACGCAACACGAACATCTCATTTTCATTTGGATCGAACAACCCAGCTACTGGCCACTCTATTACTCTCAGAATTCCTTGTGGGCCAAACCTATCCATGATCCATCCCTTCACTTGCTTGTTGTCGTACTTTTTGCTTGCAATCAAGTGCTTGGCAAACTCCAACAAACTGGATTCCATTACATCATTAAATGTCATTTGGTACACCTATAAAAGTTAAGTATCCAGTGAACTACGGAACCCTAAAAAGATGGGTATCCGTGGCTTGTCAATGCTGCCAATTTTCTGATAGTTGAACTTAATCAGCTTTCCCACGTACTGGTCTTTATTGTCCCATACGTGTTGTCGTACTTGATCAGTCAACCCAACACCTGTCCCAACACAAAACCGAACACCACCGAAATGCTCTGCTTGTGTGCCCCTTACAATGAAGTTGCCCAACGTGCCAGCACCAACCATACCATCCTGACTGGAAGATCGTTTACTCCTACCCAATTCATTGGTCACCTGTTTGTTGGTGTTGTGGTATTGTTCTTCGAAGCCCACAATAACAGCCTCACTATCATCCAATGGTTTGATCTTCAGTAGAATCCCTTCTTTAGTGGTGCTTCTACCATACTTGTACTTACCATCCAATGACCGCACCATGGCCCCTTCATGGCCTGCGTACAGTGCATCCAATGTGTAGGCACTTAACTGGCTCATATCATCCACCAACGTATGAAGTACCAGTCGGCAATTGGCAATGGGGGTACGGAATTGTGCCACCAGCATTGCATACCGATCACTGTAGCCTACACCACTCAACACACGGTCAAACACATGGAAGGTAAACTGTGGTGTACCACTGTGAGACATTACCGCAGATGAGGTTTCTGCGAACGAGTTACCCACCAGTATTTCACCATCCATTCCTTCCAGTGCTGGATTACTCTCCAACGCCGTTCGGATATGAATGTTGGGCACAGGCTTGAGTGACCTAGTCAGTGCCTTACCGTCCATAATGATGCACCTGATGCCGTCAATCTTGGGCGACATCAATACAGGGAACTTAATCGTACCACACTTGAGTGATCCGGCCAGCAATGGCTTGAATGCGGACATTGTTATTACTCCCAGAAATTCTATAAGGGTTGAACCAGATTAAGAGAACACCAACTTGCAATTGGTTGCCGTATAGCCTGTTGCTTTAATCGCCAAGCTGATTGCTGTTTTCTGACAATGTGACTGATATCGGAAGTACCGCTGCTCATCAGTATGCCAATACCTTGCTTCCCATTTACCACCTGATCGGTCAACGTAGATTACACAGGGCATTGTTATTACTCCCAAAAAATCTATAGGGGGGTGAGTACAAGACTGTCCATAACTTGGACACCATTACAGCACATATGGTATCAGCATTTTGTTATGCGTCAATTGTAAATTTCCCAAAAAATCTATGGGGGGGTGGCTAAGTGATCCATTTAAGCCCCAAAAAATCCATGGGGGGGTGATCCATTTAAGCCCCAAAAAATCCATGGGGGGGTATCACCACCACCATCACACACCAGTCAGTCTGATGATCCAAGCTGCCGATCCAGTCTGTTGATCCAGTCTGATGATCCAAGCTGCCGATCCAGTCTGATGATCCAGTCTGATGATCCAGTCTGATAATCCAAAACCTCACACCTATTGTGGACGGGTGTACACTGTCAAAATGTACACTGTCAAAATGTACACTGTCAAAATGTACACTGTCAAAATGTACACTGTCAAAATGTACACTGTCAAAATGTACACTGACAGCGTCCGGTGTCACGGCGTCCGGTGTCACGGTGTCCGGTGTCACGATGTCCGGTGTCACGGTGTCCGGTGTCACGGCGTCCGGTGTCACGGCGTCCGGTGTCACGGCGTCCGGTGTCACGGTGTCAAAATCATTTTGACTTCACATTGTATCCGATGGAATACAAGTATCAACAGGATTGCGTCAAAATGATTTTGAGCAGCGATACGGCAAGCAAACTACCATACTTGCCTAAACTACCCAATATACCAAACTCCTGGCTCACATAGTACAACCACAACATGTTGTGTTGTATCAAAATGATTTCGGCAGTTTCCTACCATATGTTGGGGGTACGCCGAAAAATTGTTGTCATATTGACGACAAGGCACATTTCATGCCGAAAACTCAATATTGTGTTTTGACGTGTTTTTATCCGTTTGACTACTACCCCCAACATGTAGTGGTTGATACCCGAGTCAAACTGATATTTTCTACCATATGTTGTGGATGTATTGAAACGATACAAAAGCTATCTTACCCAAACTACCAAATTGCGCCGATGGGTGGGTGCGTACGATTCAACGTTTTGGAGTCTGCAAGCGATTCTAGCCCCATCCTATGCGATTCTAGAGCCATACGATTTTGACCATTTTCTATGGTAGTTTAGGTAGTTTGGGTAGTTTAGGAATTGAGGTGTGAGGTGTCACGGTGTGAGGTGTGAGGTGTGAGGTGTCACGGTGTGAGGTGTCACGGTGTGAGGTGTGAGGTGTCACGGTGTGAGGTG
>Ga0209086_10001623_pt1 | contig 18226 bp, 28 predicted proteins | sample M_130207_XF_Meta_FD_187312 | JGI IMG/M metagenome (GOLD analysis project Ga0209086, IMG submission 187312) | Freshwater microbial communities from Lake Montjoie, Canada to study carbon cycling - M_130207_XF_MetaG (SPAdes) (version 2) | ecosystem: Environmental > Aquatic > Freshwater > Lake... | reverse complement strand
TGGCACTTCAGGCAATAGTCTGGTGAAATTATATAGTGATGGTACTAATACAATTACAAGTAGAATCCAGACGGCATTGATGCCGATGGGTGATCCAATTCGGACAAAACAAGCGTTAAAATTAGCCATAGAAGCAACAAATAGCAACAATACCATTGATTTAACTGCTACCATAGATAGTGAGGTTGGTTCGAATCAAGTAAATGTTTTGACTAGTTTAATTGATTGGATTAATAATAATTTAGATACAATTTTGTGGAAAAACAACAGCAACGTCATTATTGGTTGGGATACGGTTGGATACCAATTATTTAAATCAGACGCATCGCAGTACGGCAAATACTTAGGTAGCACAGTAACATCAAATAGCGCAGGATTTATTTATAACGGATTTGAATTTGAACATGAATTGAGAGTGAGGTTCTAATATGACTGTCCCATACACCTTTGGCACGGCAACAACATCAATACCCTTATCCAACTTAGATAGTAACTTTAATACACCCATCACCTTGGGTAATACATCTATCTACTTAGGGAATACCACTACTACTATTGGTAATCTGACATTAACTAACGCTACCATTAGTAGCGGAACTGTAAACATTACCAATGTAACGGTGACTACAGCCAATGTTACTAATATTACTGTAACTGGTACTGCTAATATTGCTACAGGAAATATTACCACATTAACATCAACATCTATTACAGATTCAGGACTAACAAGTGGTCGAGTAACTTATGCAACAACAGCAGGTTTACTAACAGACTCAGCCAACCTTTTATACTCTGGTACTGATTTAACTGTTTATGGTGTAAGAGTTGGTCGTGGAGGTGGTGCTGTAAGTACAAATACGGCTGTTGGTGCAAGTGCGTTGGCGGCTAATACAAGTGGTGCAGACAATACCGCTTTGGGACTTAATGCGTTATCTAGCAACAACTCAGGTTCTAATAACACCGCAAGTGGTCGTTTTGCACTAACTTCTAACACGACAGGTACTGGAAACACATCAAGTGGATATAGTTCTCTTGCAACCAACATTGTAGGTAACTACAACACAGCAAGTGGCGGACTTTCTCTCTACAGCAACACAGGTAGCAACAACACCGCCATAGGATATGATGCCCTTAATAACAATTCTTCTGGCTCTAATAACACAGCAGTAGGTTATCAAGCAGGATATGCTCTGACAACTGGTGGAAATAATACTTGTATTGGTCTTTCTGCTGGATATGGAACTCCTGTAGGTGCAGCAAATATAACTACTGGTGCAAGCAATATTTATATTGGTGGTTATTCTTCACCATCGGCTAGTAGTAACTCATCAGAAATTGTTATTGGATATAACTCTGTTGGAAAAGGTACTAGCACAGGATTTATTAACCCAGGTGGTGGTGGTGTGTATCAAGGTAATAATTCTTTATCGTGGTCTGTTACTTCTGACGCAAGACTTAAAAAGAACATTGTAGATAACAACACAGGTTTAGATAAGATTGCACAGATTCAAGTGCGTAACTTTGAATATCGTTTACCTGAAGAAATTACAGATTTACTACAAAATCAAGCTATTAAAAAAGAAGGTGTTCAACTTGGTGCTATTGCCCAAGAACTTCAACAAGTATTACCAGAGTGCGTTAAAACTGAAAGTACAGGTGTAATGACTGTAGATGCAGACAACTTAACTTGGTACATGGTTAATGCAATAAAAGAATTAAAAGCAGAAGTAGATTCACTTAAACAAAGATTAGGGGAATAACATGGCAACAGTCTTTACAACACGCATCACGGCAATGTACACAGTACAACAGCCTGACCCCAACTATGTGATTAACGCATTATGGGAAGTAACAGGAGTTGATGGCGAATACATAGCATCTATTCAAGGCAACACACAGTTTGACTCTACAGACCAGACTACCTTTGTGCCTTACGCAAATCTAACTGAGGCATTGGTTATAGGTTGGATTCCTGAGAACCAAATAGACAGCGCACAGTCTTGTGTGCAAGGGCAGATTGATAGCCTAATTACACCACCTGCATCACCACAAAATACTCCATTGCCTTGGACAACTGCGTAATTTTTTAACAACTAAAGGGGATAACCGTGATTAAATTAGATTTGACAATTGAAGAAGTAAATTTTGCTTTACAAGTTTTAGGTGAATTACCGACTAAATCTGGTGCTTGGATGTTACTGCAAAAGATTAAAGAACAGGCTAATCCACAAGTACCTAAACAAGAGGAAACCGTGCAATGAGTGTCAATGCTCCCTTTACTGTAACTGGTAACACAATTGTGATTACTGCTACCACACCAGCTCCTGCTGCTGTACAAGCTGTTTCTACAACCTTGGGTGGTAATCAATATCGCATTATTAATTCAGGATCAATTACAGCTTTTTTAGGATTTGGTGCTAATGCAACCATCGCTGCTACAGGTGCTAATACACCAACGGGAACTGTAGCCAATTGTTTACCTCTGTTGCCAGGCACAGATGAGATACTAACATTTATTCCTAATGCGTTTTTCTCTGCCAATGCTACATCAAGTACAACTATTTACATAACTCCTGGGGATGGAAGCTAAATGTTAAAGACGGTATCATCCTTTTCTAGTTCTAGTTCTAATATTTCCAATGTTACTACATTGATTGTTACTACTTTGACAGGGTATATGTATGCCAACAATACAAGCCCAGTTACAGCCTCAGTCACTATTCCTAACAACGGTTTAGCAAATAGCAACGTTATTATTGGTAATACCACTATTACTTTAGGCTCTACAGTTACTAGTTTAGGAAATGTTACTTTAGCTAATGCAAATATATCAGCTACAACAACTGCAAACGCTACTTTTGCTACATCTAGTTTGCCATTAGTACCAGCAGGATATATCTCAATACTCTTGAACGGAACTACCGTCAAGATACCTTACTATGCGGTGTAAATATGGAAAATACAGCATTTTTGATTGATGAAACAAAAGCAAAATTAAATACGCATGAAGCTGTATGTGAATTGCGTTATGACTCTATTTGCGCTCGGTTAAAAAGAATTGAAACTATTTTAATTACATCGGCTGGATTTATTGTGGCATCTTTGGTAGCCATTGCTTTGAAAATGAACTAATAATGAACATGGAAACTCTTTCTATTGTGCAATTTGGTGATCCAGAGTCATTAGGAGAGTTTTTGTTTGAAAATGGCACACAACACCTGTTATTTTGGGAAACAATGACCGATCAGGGCAAAACATACCCTAAATTTCCCATTACAGATGCCAATATAGACAACCTAGATGACTGGTTATTGGCTCATCAAGTTGAACATCAAGCCCTTGCAAGCTATTTAAATTTAAGTAATCCGTTCAATATGTTGGATGTAGACTTTAAAAAAGAAAACGAATTTTATGATTGGTTAGGCACACATTTAACAATCCATGAACAAATAGCCTCAAGTTTAGGATTATGAAAATGTTTCCCCACCCCCAAAAAAATCGGTTTTTTGAAAAATTAAAGATGAGTTATTAATATGACACTAGAAGAATTCATGAATCAAAAAGCCTTGGAAAGAGGCTATGAGAAGATTCCTGTACGATATTACGCACCAGGCGAAGATGGTGAGCGTTTAATTGATCCTGAAAGATATTCAGAATATCAACCACAAACATTAAGAGCAAGTCCTGCTCAATGGGGTGAATATCAAACTTATGAAGATGGTGGGAGATTATTACAAGGGATTGAAGATCGTTTACAAAAAGAATATTATGGTGATCCAAAAAATTTAATAGACACTAGACAAACACCTGTAGCAACTGGCATTAATACCTTTGGTGAAGGTAATGCTGGTCAAAAAAGCATGATTGATAATATCAATTCAGGTGATTATAAAATAGTAAAAGTAAATAGAGTTGAAGGTGATGAAGAAGTACATAATTATGAAGTGGTTGATGCAAAAACAGGTCAATCTATAAGAGGACAACAAGTTACACCTGTCGATGTGGCAAATGGAATTTTTGAAATACCTGTTGATGATCCAAATTCAAGTGGATATTTTAGAAATTTTGTATCTACAGACCCAAAAGGATTTATTAACCCAATACAAAGTGAACAACAGTCTCAATATACAAGTCATACAAATGAAAGTGCAAATTTTTATAGAAATAGCATATTAGCTACTATACAAATGGCAACTGGTGCAGGTATGCTTGGATCAGTAACTTCATTAGCAACAAGTATTGGAACAAGTTTAGGATTTTCAGTAGGTTCTGGAGCATTAACTGTAGGTAGTGCTATTTTAGGTTCTGCAACTTCTTCTGTTTTAGCTGCTGTAACAGGTGGAGATGTTGTTAAAAGTGCTATTGCAGGTGGCATTACGGCAGGAGCTGGTGCTAATGCAGGTGATATAGGAACAGCAATTGCTGGCGGTGCAGATAATGTAACAGCTATTGCAGATGCTTTAAAGTTAACAGAAAAACAAGTAACAACTGCCATTACTAATGCGGTTACTAGTGGCGTTGTATCTGCTGCGGTTACTGGTACAGATGTAACAACTGCAATTACTTCTACTTTAGCAAGTAGTGCTGTTGGTTCATATACCAATAATTTATTAGCCAATATTCCAGATTTAAAAGATTCTGCAACATTAATAAGCAATATTTCTAAAGTAGCAACTACGGCTGCTGTTTCTGGAACAGATATTAGTACTGCAATAACAAATAGCGTTCCATCTATTATTGGTGGAATAATTTCAGATTCACAAAAACAAGATTCTGTAAAAAAAGAAATACAAAGCGCAGAATTAAGTAATCCGACATCAAGAGATCAAGCAATGTTTGATAGTTTAAAACAAATGTTTGCACAATCAGAAGTTGATGGAAATTCAATTGATGCTGGTACGCAATATGCGTTATTAGCGCAAGCGTTGCCTAATTTTGTAAATGATTTCACACCAACTACTCCTTTAGTGCCTGTACAAGCTGGCAAAGAAGGTATGCAAAAGTTTATTACGCAAGCTAGTAATGATCCTGAGTATTTAAAAAATGTTTTAGCAAATCCTGCATTAAAAGCATCTATAGATGAATATATGAACGCTTATGGTGGAACTTCACCACAAATGGATTTAAATTATATAAAAGAATTATTATCACTTGCTGAACAAGACCCAACATATAAACCATATAGAGATGAACTAAATAATTTATTTAGTAAAGAAAATATACAAAATTTAATTGATAAAAATCCTGATTTATATCCAACTATTGATAATTTTTTTAAATTATCAGATGCGTCTGATCTTGGCACAATAGATGTAAGACAAAATCCAAATGAAATTGTAGTTGAAGCTAACAGAAGAAAAACGCCAATTACTGATCAAGATATAAAAACATTTACATCAGAAAATATTACGCCAGAAGAAATTTCACAATTAATACAAATGTATGGTTATCAAGGTACTGATCCTGCGTTTACAAATATACCGCAAGTAGTTCCAACAACACCCACAATACCAACAACTACTGAACCTGTAATTGAACCTATAGGTGATCCTTTAATAACACCTACAACTACTCCTTCAGTATTTCCTACAACAATACCTAGTACGACACCAAGTGCTGATCCAAATGTTGATCCAGCAGCTTTACCAACAGGTAGAATCGAACCTGCTCCTAATTTACAGACTCGATTACAAAATAGATTAAAGCCGTCACCAGTAAAACCAACAACAGATAAAAAAATTATTGATTTAATTTTTCCACCGACACAAACAAATAAACCAGTTGATACAACAAAACCTACTACAACAAAATCAACTATTCCAACAGGAACAGAAGATTTGCCAGTAATTCCTGAAGTTGATGATGAAGAAGTAGTTATTAATGATCCTGAAAAACCAGAAAAACCAGCAAAACCAACAAAACCTACGGATAAAACTGTTGTTTCAACTTCTGTAATTCCACAAAGAATAAATCAATCAACAAGAAATAGACCATTATCTACAGGGTTGGGAATTGACACAAATGTCGGCAGTTTGTTAGGAGCAGCTCTTTCAACTCGACCAGATGTCTCAAGCGCATCAGAGCCGTATTTGTTAGGAAAAGATGAGAAAAGAAAAGATGTATGGAATACAGAATCTTTAAAAGGAGCGTTAGGAATATAACATGGCTAAAACATTATCAAGAGCATTAGGTACAGACTTAGCACCGTTGGCAGAATTACTGCGTTCTAAAGGGCGTGGTAAAGATACTATTCTGGCGCATATTAATCCTAGAGAAGCTGCACTACTTAAAAGAGCTGGTGGTAGCGGAGACATCAATCCTGATACGGGTTTACCCGAATTTTATACAGAAGATGATAGTTTTGGTGATTATGGTGGTTCTACGCAACCTGACGATAGTTATGTAGATACAAGCTCAGGTTCAGGTTCTACTCAGCCAGATGCTGTAGGAGATACAAATGTAGTTCCTGTTACAGCAAGTGGATATGAGCCAGGATATGTTTCAAGAGGCATGGATGTTGGTGAAGCACCGATGGCTTCAGGCGATGAAATATCTGCTCCACAAGCAGTACAACCAGGCTACGGTTTAAGTGGTGGTAGAACGGCATATACGCCTGCACCTGTTACCCCTGCTGGATTACAACAGTTAGAAAAAGGGCAGATGCCAACAGAATTAGAAGGATTGGCACAACAACCTAATTTATTAGATAAAGCTGGTAAAGCAATTACTGGCATGAAAGCTGATACGTTAGGTCGTTTAGGTTTAGCTGGTGGATTAGGATTATTAGGCGCACAACGAGCTAAACAAGGCGCAGCGCAAGGTCAAGCTGTTACGGCAGAACAAAAAGCAATAGCACAGCCATATACCGAAGCAGGACAAAAGTTAATGACACAAGCACAAGCTGGTCAAATGACACCACAATCGCAAGCAGCTCTCAATGCAGCAAAAGCGCAAATAGCACAGTCTGTGGCTAATCGAGGTGGCGTTGGTCAACAACAAGCAGCTAATCAAATAGCGCAATTACAAGCCAATCTATTAGATAATCAGTATAAATATGGTTTGCAAGTAGCGCAGATTGGTGACAATATTACTTTAGGTGCTATTCGGACAGGATTACAATTAGACCGACAATTACAATCTAGTACACAGAATTTCTATGCTCAGTTAGCACAAATTGCTGCTGGTGGAAATTATGCGTTACCAACTACAGTTAAAAGGGATTAATTATGGCTGTTACTCCTGAAGATTTAACAAATAAAACAAACAATGCTTTAAGTACAGCTTTAGGTACAAAACCTACACGGTTGCCTATTCCTGAATTTAAACCTGTAAAAACGTCAAAAGAAGCGTATGCAAAAATTGCTGAATACATACCGCTACAAACAGAAGCTAATGTTGGAATTGAACAAGCTAAATTAAATTTAGATAGTGATTTAGCTGGAGCAAAATATCAAGCTGCACAACAAAGTGCTGATGATTTAAAAACAAAACAAGCAGAAATACAATTAAAAAAAGCTGAATATCCTTTACCAGAATTTCATCCTACGCAAGAAAATGCTTTATCTCTTGGTTCTTTGTTTAGTTTAGTATCTACTATGGGAGTAATGCTTGGAAGTTCTGGAAAAATGTCAGCACAAAATTCCCTGAACGCTATGACTGGAATGTTAAAAGGATGGCAAACAGGTCGTAAAGATTTATATGAAAAAGAAGCTAAAGAGTTTGATAAAAATTACAAACGAATTAAAGATATGCACGCTGAATTAGGTCAAGATTTAGAAGATTATTACAAATTAGCTCCATTACAAAAAGAGGCTGCATTTGCTAAATTAGAAGAAATTGCTCGTAAAGCTGGAGCTTCCTCAATTATTAGTGAAATGAGAAATAAAGGAAATGTTGACGGTATTGTAAAACTTTATGAAGGATTAGGAAAACAACTAAATGATGTTGAAATAAAACGATTAGAAATACAAAGACAAAATCAACCAAGTTATCAAATTTTAACAAAACCTGATGGTTCGGTTGTTATTTATGATTCTAAAAATCCTATTGCTACAGCTAGAGAATATGGTCCTGAAAGTCCTGAAGCAAAAATATTCTTTGGATCACAAAAATTAAGTGCAAAAACATCTGTAGATAAAGCCTTGAAAAAAGGTGAATTTCAAGCTCAAGCTGTTGGTAAAATTATTGGTAGAGCAATTGATGTTGATGCAGCATCAAAAGTTGTAGCTGCTGTAGAGTTTGAAGATAATTTAAAAGATTTACAAAATTCTAATATTAAATTAGGAAATGTTCCTGGTTTAACTGTGGATGTAGCCGACAAAGTTAATAAATTTTTATTAGTTACTGTTCCTCCTGATGAAAAAGGTGAACGTAAATTTACTAGAGAAAATTTAGATCAAGCATATTTAGCATTGCAAAATGACAAGAGTTTTTCAGCGTTATCTGATAATTCTAAAATTATGGCAAAAAAAGAATTAAATGCTGTTATGTCATATTTACAAACAAAATATGGAAACAGAGCGCCTGTTGCAGAATTTAGAGCAGCGCAAACAGTTTTGTCTAGAAAGCAAATGACTCCTACTGCGTACAATGTTGTTGTACAAGATGAGATTAAAGGAGCTAATGACAGAATGTTAGGAGTTGGTTTTCAACCTCAAGAAATTGTTACACTTAAAAAACATTTTGCAACTAAAAAAGATGAATTAAAATTATTAACTGAAGGACCATCAGAACCATCTGCAACGCCAATAACAGAAACATCCGATAATTTAACTCCAGACGAAAAAATTGAATTAGAAAACTTGAGAAAAAAATTGAGAAAATAAATGGCAAACGATAGAAATGAACTTGAAGAATTAAGACGATTAGACGAATTAGAACGTAAATCGTCAGGAGTTTCTTCTCCAGTTTCTACTGGTGGCGGTGCTGTTATGGTTTCTCCAAAAATGGGTGCGTCAACTCCATCAACACCTGAAACCAAAGAAAGAGTTTCCAGTTTTGCTGAACAGGCAGGACAATTTTTATTTGGCACTCCAACTAGAGAAGAATTTAGTCTTGGAGAATTAGCAACTACTAGTGGAATTACTGGTCTTGCTGCTGCTGCTGGTCCTAAAGCAATTGAATATCTTGGTAAAGGTGTAAGTAAATTCCCTACTGCTCCATCAAAAGTTGTTGGTGGTGGATTACAAGCGTTAGGTCAATATCTTGGTAAAGCTCCATTAGCACGTAGAACTGCTGTTGGAACAACTGCTGGTGCAGCAGGGTCAGCCACAGAACAAACTGGTGAATTAATGAAAATGCCAGGAGTTGTAACTTTGCCAGCGTCTGCCGTTGTAAGTGGAGCTGCTGGAACAATTACTAATGTATTAGGTAAAGCTCTTGGATTAGAAGGTAGATCATTAGCTGAAATGTTACGATCTTCTGGGACAGAAAACGCAAGTAAAATTTTACAAAAAGCTGGATTTACAAAATCTCAAGCAGAACAAGAACTTGCAAAAGCACAAGGTATTGAACGTCAATTATCTCAACGTGAATTAATTGCAACACAACGTGCAGAAGGAAAAACACCGCCATTATTGCCTGAAGAATCTGTAAGACAAGCTGTTTTAGAAAAAGTTAATGCTGAAAAAATTAGAGCAAGAACAGCAGCTACAGAAGCAAATTTAACAGCAGATAAAGCAAACGCATTAATAATTGATGCGGAACAAGGTGTTATACGTGCAACACAAGCTTTAGATAATCTAGAAAAACAAATGTTATCTAGATCAAATATGAGCAAAGAAGAATTTGGAAAATTGGTTCAACAAACAACGCAACAATTATATGATGATGCAAACAAATTAAGAAAAACAGAAAGTAATATTGCGTCAATAATTGATCAAGCTGGAAATTATTTAAAAGTACCAACTTCAAATATCCAAACATTAATTAACAAACAATTAGTTGGTATTCGTAACCCAGCGTTAGAACGAATTTTATTAGAAACACAAAATTTAGCAACTACACTTGATAAAAATGGAAATCCAATTAATGCTTTAACCGTTAAATCTGCCGATAGTTTAAAAGGTTATCTTGACTCAATAATTCATTCTAAACAATTTGGTGATACTAAATTAGACAAAGAAACTTTAAATTTAGTTCGAGATGTAAAAAAACAGTTAATGAAAAATATAACTGACAATTACAAACCTTATGCTGAAGCAATGGCTAAATTTAGAACTTTATCTAGACCTTTAGATATTGTAGAACGTAATGGTGCATTGGCTAAAATCATTGAAAAAGACCCCATATCATTAGATTATAAAATGGCTGAAGCTGCCGTTACTGGTCAAATTATATCTAAAGCAAATGCTGGAAATAAAGTGTTTCAACGTTTGTTGGAAAAAAATGAAGGATTAAAAGATTCAGCAAGACTTTATTTTATTAAAGAATTATTTGGAAAAGAAGCAGCTCCTACTGAAGCTGTCATGCGAACATTCTTAAAAAATAACGAACGACCATTAAAACAATTAGGATTATTTGACGAGTTTAGAGATTTACGTGTTGCTAAAACAACTGCTCAACAAGCTGTCAATGAAGCAAAAGAAGTTGAAAAAGTAGTTGCAACACAAGCAAAAGGTGCAAAAGAAATTGCCAAAGAATCTGAACAAAAAGCAAAAAAGTTAACAGATTTATCTAAAAAAGCTAGTACACGATTAGGTGACGCTTTAAAAATTACTGATCCAATTGAAGAAAAACTGCGAATTGAAAAATCTTTGCAAAAAAGTGCTGCTAGAGCAAAACCTGCCGAGGTTCAAGTACGTCAACAAATTGATACAGCTAAAAAAACAATAAACGATCAAACAATAATTGAACGTGATTACACGGCATTTGTTGATGATTTAAAAAATATGAAACGTAAAGATGTGCCAAATGCTGTAAAAAAATTAGCAGATACACTTTACGATAAAAAAGTAATAACTCTTGAAGAACGTAGATTTTTAATGGATGAAGCAAATCGTAATTTAGATTTAATGGCTGATACAAATAAAGCAAGAAAAGTAATTGCTAAGATGTTAGGAATTTCTGCTGCCGTTGGTGTCGGTATGAAAATTTATGATGATAAATCAAATGTTATTTCATATAGGTAAATATGAGTAAGAAAAATAAAGGCGTTAACCCAGACCTTGAAGATGCCGTTAGCAAATTATTGCAAGAAGTCATGCAAGATGAACAAGCATCGTTAACTGACAAATGTAAAGTGATTGATCGAGCAATAAACATTGAGAAATTGAAACAAAAATTAAGTGATGATGAGTGGGGTAGTGGATTTATCAACACAGAAGATGACGAGTAGGTTAAACTGTGTATTGGTTAATCAAAGGGGATAATTATGGAAGCAGTCGCATTAGTACGTTTAGCATTAGGAGTTATTACAGATCGTTTGTTGGTGATTATTGCTCTAGGGTTGTCATTTAGCCTAGCCTGTTGGACAATGTATATACCGACATGGGAAAGATTGGGAACAATGGCATTTTTCTGCGTTTTCAGTTTTGCTTTAATTAACATGAAAGATAGGACTAAAAATGAGAAATCCGAAAGATTGGGCAGTAAAGAGTGAGGTAAGTGGAGCTGTAGAACTAAACTGGTCACAGAAGTCCAGTAAAGCAGTACGCCCACAAAATCCATCTGACGCTACTGTACGCACTCAAAAATGGTCACCAGGTCAAGTACCGATGGGTGGCTTTCGTAGTGTATTTTGTTTTGAAGAAGGCGAATACAATAGCAAAATATCTTCTACTACCAAACCTGAGAAAAATAGGATTATCTAATGGCTAATAATATTCCCTTTCAACCGATGGGGAAAACCTATCGAGCTAATTTATCCACCACCACTACTGAAATAGCAATCAATGCAGATAGTCCATGTAATCAAGTGCGAGTGCATAACGGTACGGCTGGAGAAATATTTGTACGCTTTAATGCTACTGCCACTAACGCTGCTGCCGTTCCTGTAGTTGGCACTCCTGCTTACGGCATGATTATGCACAATAATGCGACACAAATATTTACAGTACCTCAAGCGTTTTCAAGTGGTGTATCTACTTTGTATGTATCAGGAATTACTGCTACAGGTACAGGTGTAATGTATGTAACCCCAGGCGAAGGTCTGTAAATTAATTAGGTGAGTTTTGGTGAACATTCAAGACGTTCTAAAAGCTGTATTACCTATTGTTGTAGCGTGTTTAGCATGGCTACTTGGACAAGTGTCTGACTTCTCTACACGGCTAACTAAGATAGAAGGGCAAATGCCAGCACTAATTACCAAAGAAAATGTGCCGACTGATTCACCTTTGTCTGCCGAAGCAAGGCATAAACTAAGAAATGAAATTTATACAGACATACACCAACTTCAAGTCAAAGTGCAGTTGCTTGAAGAACGTGAAAAATATGGGAAAAAATAATGTTAGGACTTGACGCAATACTAAATATTGGTGGTAAGTTAATTGATAAGTTGATTCCCGATCCAGAGGCTAAAGCCAAAGCACAGTTAGAACTAGCAACCCTAGCCCAGAACGGTGAACTCGCTCAGTTACAAGCAGATGTAAACGAGCAACAAGAACTCACCAAACGACTTCAAGCAGATATGATGTCAGACTCTTGGCTATCTAAAAACATTCGCCCTATGACGCTGGTATTCATTTTAATGACTTATACTACCTTTGCCATGATGAGTGCATGGGATGTAGAAGTTAATAATAACTATGTAGAACTCTTAGGACAATGGGGTATGCTTATAATGAGTTTTTACTTTGGTGGTCGTACTCTTGAGAAAATCATGGATATGAAAGCTAAAAAATGAATTTAACGGAGCATTTTACACTTGAAGAACTTACGCATACCGATCATCGCACATTGGATAATAATCCGAATGATACTGAAACTGCAAACCTCACCCGTCTTGCAGAGTTTCTTGAACAAGTTAAAACACTTTTGGGAAACAAGCCCATTATGGTTAATAGTGCTTTCCGCTCTAAATTGGTTAATGATGCTGTTGGTTCTAAAGATACTAGTCAGCATCGGGTGGGTTGTGCTGCAGACATAAGAGTGCCTGGCATGACTCCTGATGAAGTGGTCAAAGCAGTAATAGCTTCAGATTTAGGATATGATCAAATTATCCGTGAGTTTGATAGATGGACACATATTAGTATTCCTAACTCAATTCACAATACAGCTCGTAAACAAGCGTTGATTATTGATAAACAAGGAACACGATTGTATGCCTAAAAATGTTAATCTTTCTGTTGGTCGGGGTGAAAAACAATCCGTATCTGCTGGCGGTGGATTAACTGCTAAAGGCAGAGCTAAATATAATCGTGCAACAGGTAGCAAACTCAAAGCACCTACCAAATCAGGACCACGGCACAAGTCTTTCTGTGCTAGGTCTAAGAGTTGGAAAGGTGAAAGAGGAAAAGCTGCCAGAAGGAGATGGGGGTGCAGATGAAACCAGGACTATATGCCAATATTCATGCCAAGCGTAAACGCATAGCAAGAGGCTCTAAAGAACGGATGCGTAAGCCAGGCAGTAAGGGTGCGCCTACCGCTTTAGCATTTCGTAAATCAAAGCGGACTGCCAAGCGATAAGTCTACAATGCCTGTGCCTGACCAATGACCTAGAGATGTAATATCAATCTTTGGACACTTGATACTGCGCCACAAAGGTTGCATACAATCAAACCAAATATCATCCATAATCAGGATGCGATCTTTCTTTGGAAATAGTTTTAATAATAAATTAATCATCTTTGGCTCGAACACACCATCTTTGGGTGCATCCATAAAAATAATATCGGCATTCTGAAACAGATGATTGTACTTTCTATATTCTTGTAAATCAGATAAATCAGCTACGTGTTGCGCCATGCGATCTTTAAAGTGTTCAGGTGTTAAGTGGCTCATGAGGTGATCCCACGGTATGATGTCAAACGTATGCACATAACCATACCCTGCCTCATGCAAAGAAATTGCACCAAGTCCTGTATATGTACCTATTTCAATACTGGTCTTTGGTTTTAAGATTTGCGTAATGGCTTTAATGAGTCGGTAATGTTCACCAGGGTTGAGATTGAGATATTTGTAATCAGGTAAGTCTCTTTTACCCCCAGCGATAATGCCGTAGTGTGCTTTTTCCATGGCACGGCTCACTAGAGTAACTAGGAAGTTGTTTGGGTGGGATTGTTCGGCAGAATAACTCATAGTGCTGGTGTCAGTTGACCTTCAAAACAATATGTACCAATATGCGCTAATTGCGCCCATGGAGCTGCGTATATCTTGCCACCAATCTTGCGATAAATGTTACAGAAATGATAATCTTCTGAGAGTAATCGGTTTGTACCATCCTCAATGCTAGTAGCAAAGTATTCATGGATTAAATCAGCTTTGAGGGTATTTCCTAAATCATGCACATCATTGGTGTAGGTTGGTACATGATCTCGCAATTCGTCAAAGACTTCTCGCTTAATGAGCATAAATCCTGTACCACCATTGAAGATTTCGACTGGTTCGTTTACAGGCACAGTTACTTCATTGGCATAGTCCACTAAATTGACCACAAAGCTACCTGTATGCTGTTTAAGTTGATCATTCGGTACACCACTATCCATCGCACGTTTAACCGTATCCCAGTTGACTTCTTTCTTCGGGTAAATACCGCAGATAACGTCTTTTTCAGCGTTCAGCATCCGAATCACATCTTGCGCTTGAAACCGAATATCAGCATCAACAAAGAATAAGTGCGTACAGTCGGTATCTAAGAAAGCCTTGGCTAGACCGTTCCTAGCACGAGTAATTAGGCTTTCGTTGAACATAAAGCTCATCATGCAGTTGACACCTGAGTCTCTGAGTAAATTATTAAGCTGCAAGACTGATTGCGTGTAATAACCAGTACACATCCCACCATACATGGGTGTTGCTAAGAAAACTTTAGGCATATTTGTATCCTTTTTAGGGTTGTTGATAAACATCGGAAGTAAAGCATCTCTGGTCGTGTAATTGACGGTATATTGGTTGGTGCATTGAAAGTTCGGGTATTTTTTTGACAGTTCTAAGTAGAAAGTACGATCACCGATTGCTGGTGTCATCCAAGCTGGGCTTACAGACGGTAATATGTTGCCACGTATACAGTAACAGTTTGTATCTACAAAACCATGACCCATACCGATTGCATCAGCGATGTTACCAAGGCTCTCGCAATCATCATTGCAGACATATTCGCCTTTCTGATTGACTATTTTACGTAAAGAGAAACACCAATCTAAGTTCTCAGATTCGCAGAGGTTGACCATTGATTCAACATGGTTTTCATCAAACCAATTATCTTCATCCAAAAATATCACATAATCCGCATTAAGCATAAATGGTAAACCAGCATAGATGCGATGACCGTTCCAAATAATGCCGTCTGCCCTTCCCGTGTTTTCTGGCAAATTAATAACGCTCTCTCCGCCCCAAGAAAAATCGGTTTTTCCATCATTGACTACATAATGCTTACATTCAAGTGTTTGATTTTGAACACTTTTAATTGCACGTATCAAATGCTCTGTATTGACCGATGGAGTGATTACGGCTATTTTAAGCATCTAACACCTCGCCACATTTAGCTAAAAAACGATCAATATGGCTACCTTCTCGTGACTCAAAGAGATGATAGACACAATCACCAAATGTAGTGCCAATTCCGTAAGATTGAGGTGCGCCTGGCAAGTCCCATTTCGGTACTTCAAAATTAGTCACAGAAAGATATTCTACAGGCACGTTGTGGCGTTTCCATGTATCGGTGAGTAGTTGTGCCACATCTCCGTATGGTGTAGGCTTAAAAGACGGTTTACCGAGCTTTGTCCACATTTCCTTATGTACGCAGAGAAAAGACGGTGCAGCGAACAGTTTTTGAGCAATATCAAAACCCATGTGGTTGGTAGCTTGTACATTGCCGACTAAACTACCGTTCGTAGCCATTTCAATGTATTTGAACGCTTTATCCTTGTTGAGAATGATGCAATCAATATCCATGAATAAAACTAACTCAGAATTGCGTCTCATAATCCAGTCCATCCAAGCACCATGATCAAGTCCATTGATACGGTGTTGTTGAATTGGAATACCGTGGGTAAGCATGACTTCACGTTGATAGGAGACAATACGGTCATCCATATTATCCCAATAGAGAGAAAAGACAGTTAAGTTCAAAATAGAGCATCCTTTATAACGGGTGTAATGAGTTTTTGAGTAATCAAGCATTTACGCTTAGTACCTTCTTCAATGAGACCCATTTCTAAGAGTTCATTGATGCGCCCACAAACGGAAGATAACTCGATACCTGTTTGGCGAGCTAATTCCCGTCTGGAGTAAGAGACACCTGATTTCATGTAATTTAAGAGGAAATGAGACTGTTGACCGACTTTCCCACTCGCCTTATGTTCGTTATAAGCAATAACTGACGTATCAGCAATCATTTTTTATCTCCTTTAACCATCTTACAAATTAGTTGCCATTCTTCCATGGTAGGTAACACGTCAGGATTCATTACAAAGCAATCGTGCATAGAATGATGGGTAATTTTTTTACCACAATGCTCGCAATCAAACCATATTTGGTCAGTTACATAATGTTGAATCATCGGTCATTCCTTTCCGATTTAGCGGCTACACACATTTCTCTGAATTTTTGAGGGACATCAGGATGCCAACCACCCATGACGGTCATACAATCAATCTTAAAATATTCTTCTTTGCGACTGACTTCGGTGAGATAAATAATTAGCCCACAGAATATAATCCACATACCTACAAAAACAAAGTGCATTGATTTCATTTTCTTCTCCAGTTTAGGTTATGCCAGCTTGCCAAGAAAGTTGGCTGGCGCAACCACCTAACTATCTAGCTAATTGGTGCTAGATTCACGTCTTGACTCATGGGAACAATCATTACGACACAACCACCACCCTTTTGTATTAAGCCACGTTCAATACTCACTTTAGCCACCTGGACATCATCATCAATCACCCCAGCGTCTTGGACAGCGTCTAAGATCGGTTTAATACAATTATCAATATCCATGAGTTTTTTTGATCGTGGTCTCAAAATAATGTCAATTTGTACTGGTATTGACCCCAAATTAGGTGTTTTGTTGTCAATCACGTAAGTAAACACAGCCGCCTTAAAATCACGACCCCGTTGGCTGATAAAGCGTCTGTGTCCACTTGCAATCCAGTAATTATTGATACTGGGTGGGTAAGGTAAATAAAGAGTAATCACAATTTAAAAGGGAATGTCGCTATCACTTGTCTTACGTGAAATCTCTTTTGGATAATTCGAGTCAGGATTAGGTTTCCAGTTGTCCTCAGAAAGACTAATCAGACTACCCATGGGTGTAGCCTTAGTCCAACCAGCAATCTTAACTGTTTGACCAGCTTTATAGTCTTCTGAGAGCATCAGAGTACCCTTCCAATCAGGCGACTTATCCGATGTTTTCTTGGTGTTCTGCATGAGAACCCCTTTTCCTGCCTGTGCAATGTGTCCACTAGCCATTATTTAACTCCTTATTTAATCTATTTAATCCACCGAGTAACTCTGCTGTTTGCATTGAGTCCCAAGTGTCCATGTACTGCTTATTTGCTACCTTTAATGCCATATACTTCTCAATCCGTGTCGCCTCATCAAACTTCGGTGAAGTGTATATCCTTCTTGCCATATCTAAGAATCCAATTTGCCAATCCTTGATATTGAGATACTTAGCGTATGGCTCATCTTGATTAGGAACATAAAGTTTTAAAGTATTGACATCCATTTCATCATCCACCATATCTACAAGTGCTACCGCCTCAGTACCAGCGTATGTAGTAGTAGTTATGGGTGTAATGTCTCGCATGACTCTAGGTTTCTCCTCAAAATCTTGAACTTCTTCAGGTGCATACATATTTCCTAAACAACCAGGAAAGACAGTTCGGATACCCTCACTAAGGCATCTTGCTCGTAACATGGCTCTAGGATACTTAGTCCACCCTGAATTAGGCTTTACAAGCCCGATAGAGCGTGCCTGATCAATTGTCCATGTTAAGGTGAGGCTACCCCCGTTTGGATGCGAAAAAACGCCTGTACACTCTATATCTGTGTATGCTTGCCACTCGATCTTTCCACCAGCAGCTTGAAACCGTGCGTGCATCGCAGAAGATTTAAGAGCTGGGCGACCT
>Ga0209086_10001619_pt1 | contig 18239 bp, 24 predicted proteins | sample M_130207_XF_Meta_FD_187312 | JGI IMG/M metagenome (GOLD analysis project Ga0209086, IMG submission 187312) | Freshwater microbial communities from Lake Montjoie, Canada to study carbon cycling - M_130207_XF_MetaG (SPAdes) (version 2) | ecosystem: Environmental > Aquatic > Freshwater > Lake... | reverse complement strand
CTTCTGAGATGAAGACTAGTTTTGGGTCAATCCAAAGCGTTAAATCTAATAGATGCTGCTTAGGAATGATTGCGCCAGGTCCATAGGTTCCAATTTGGGTCTGGAGCTTTAGATCTTTTAATTCAATGCATGCATTAGTTGTCATGGTGTTCCGAGCGATAAGTTTAATTATTGACACTGTTAATCTGGGAGGCTAATTTATAGCCACTGAGCCAAGCGCCCTCAACTCTACCGCCATTGAGCCAGTCGCCACAAAACCCAATTTTTAGGTCCTCTTGCAGGCTAAAGCCAAGGGGTGAATTAGTGTGTCCACTTGCATAACGCCAGCGATGAATAGAAATCTTAGCTTTATCACAATCTAAGCCAAATCTCTTTGCGCAAGCTAGGATTAGTTTAGCTGCCTCAGCTTTGTCTAATTCGATCCATTTTTGGCTCCATTGTGGATTGGCATGAATTATCCAAGTCTCTGGGCCCGGACGATTTAGTTTAGAGTTATTTCGAGAAATCCAACTAATAATTTCATTATTGATAAAAGCTGCATCAAATGGTAGATTTAAATTTTCTGTAAAGCTTGCCATCACCGTCCAGCAGCCCTGCATATTCGCTTGAGTAGCCAGCATCTCAATTGATTTGTCGATTGATTGAGCAAGAGCCAAAGATTGTGGTGCAGGAAGTGCCAATACAAGCCAATCATATTGCTGCTCAATATCTCCCTGTTCGAGGCTGTGCAAGTGCCATTTATCTTGGTAATAGGTAATTTGATTAATTGTTTGAGTCAAAGCAAGAGGTAGGTTCTTCGCTAAATATTTGCCTGGTGAATTCATAGCAGGAATACCAACATAACGATTTTCCTGAGAAGTACTGTCTTGCCATTGATTATTTTTAAATACTTTTAAGCGTGGATTCCAGATGGCAGCTACCTTGGCATCAATCCAGTTATTGAGCTCCTCAATAAATAGGGGGTCTCTTGCGGTGAAATACTGAGCTCCATGGTCTAACGACCAACTTTCTTCATTGCGAGTGCTCATACGACCACTAACCCCACGACTTTTCTCGTAGAGCTGTATTTGATAGCCCAGTGCTTTTAATTGAGTTGCACAGCTAAGCCCTGAAATACCAGCGCCAATGATGGCTACACTTATTCCTTTGAGCTCGGATTTACTCATGATGCGTGATTAATTTTTCTAAAGGTCAAATTGATACGAGAGATATGACTAGTTTTCGTTTTTAGTAATGCATGTTGCCAAAACTGCTGAGTTGGTGGATACATAATGAGAGCGCTACCATTTTCGAGGATAAGGGAGGTAGTTGTTTTATCTCTCTTATGTCTGAGGGCAAATTTACGGCTAGCACCAAGGCTTAATGAGGCAATGGGAGATTGTGTATCTAGCTCTTTCTCATCGTCACAATGCCAGCCCATCCCGTCTGCACCATCATGATAAAAATTGAGTAGGCAGGAATTAAACTCTGATTGGGCAAGCTCTTCCATTTGACTTTTTAAGAATAGCAGTTCTGGAGTCCACGCTTGAGGTTGTTTTTTTACTCCAGAGTAGGTGTAAGCACAATTCTGATCGCCAATCCAAGCCACTTTACGACGAGTGGATATCAATTTCCCAAACATGATGAGCTGATCTACTTCCCATTGAAGTGATTCTTTCAGCTTACCTATTAATTTAGCGCTATCTTCCGCACTTATAAATTCAGGATGGTAGTTAACAGTTCCATCCTTGGCTAATAGATTTAGCCTACATGGGTCAGGATCAAGTCTAAATAAGGAGTTTTGATTCATCGAGAAAATAGGGGCATTTGCTCGATGAATAAAGACTTTAGAAAAATTACCAATTTGCTATGACCGTACTGTAGCCCTAATTCAGTTGCAGGAATACTAAATTACTAAGTATTCATCTTTGAGTCGGAGGGAATACAGGATTTCATAGCCTTTAACTCAATTACTTTTAACCAATCGGGTTTAGCTTTTGGATTTTTCACTAGTTCGTTTACTTGTTGCTTAGTCGCATTTTGAGAAATATATTCAGCCTGACAACTACAATAAGCTGAGAAGTCATCTGCAGTTAGCGCCTTCCCCTTAGTGCCCTGATGTTCAGATACTTGCTCGCGCATACAATTTTTTTGATAGTCTTTCGAAATTGCTTGAGCAAATAGCTGGTTGGATAATATGAATAAAAAAGTAAACAGTGATACAGCACGAATTATTGGCATGGCGACTTTCATTTTTTTTAGGCCTAAATAGTAGATATTCTTCCATCAACATCGAGATCTGACTCATCTACTTCTAAATAGTCATCTTCAATTACAGATGCTCCCTCTAATTGCTCAATATATTCCCGAATCGCGTAATAAGGGGGTATTTGCGCTTGGTTATCATCTTGATGATCCCAGACTTTGTAGCGAAAAACGGTTAGTTTCATAAATCTCAAGGCTTATTACAAGAAACCCATTCTAGGGCTTTTAGATTAAAAAAGTTTTTCAAAAGCCCTTACTTAGATGATGGTTTTATATTCTTAAATTTGTTTAGAATGAGTTTGCTAAACAACGTAGGAGATTTGAATGAAAACACCACGAATTTTAAGTAAAGTGCTAATTGGCTTAGGTTTTGGAATACTCTCTTTGGCCGTTTCGGCGCAATCAATGAAAGTAACGCTTTCCGGGGCCCAAGAAGTTCCCCCTGTAATGACTTCGGCTTCTGGAGTGGGTGCAATTATGGTTGCTCCAGATGGAGCAGTATCAGGAACAATTACCACCACTGGTGTTGAAGGAACTATGGCCCATATTCATGAAGCGCCAATGGGCCAAAATGGCCCCGTAATCGTGCCATTTACTAAAACCGCAGACAATATTTGGTCAGCTCCTGCTGGCGCCAAATTGACAGATGCACAACTTCAAAGTTTGAAGAATGGTAATCTTTATCTCAATGTACACAGCGCAACTAATAAGCCTGGCGAAATTAGAGCCCAGCTTAAACCTTAAGGCTTGAGCATTCTTTGGCCTCAGGTTTTAGTCCTCTTGGACCCATCAATGAAATTAACGACTTAGGGAGAAATTCCTAAGTCGTTTTTCTATCCTAGTAATGTTCCTGATATTTATTAGACATATTAATGTGTTTACATAGCTGAAATTCAAATTGAAAAGGTGAGCATATGAATGTGAAAAATATTATTGGCTTAGTAGAAAAATTATTCCTGATTATTATTGCTCTTTTTACTATTGCTGCGATGGTCCAAGAAATTGTCTCCCTAACGGGTAGTCGTCGTGTAGAGCTGCAGGACCTTTTACTGATGTTTATTTATGCGGAGGTTTTGGGGATGCTAGCGGCCTTTTACGCTAGCCACCGAATCCCAATAACCATACCTTTATTTATCGCCATGACTGCATTGAGTAGATTAATCATCCTTCAGGGTAAAGATGGGAATCCTGCAATTTTGCTCTATGAGAGCGGGGCGATTATCTTAATTGCCGGAGCTTGCTGGATCATTAGTCGTGTCAATATCGCTAAAGATAATTAGTAGGGCTTGATGAGTTAAATAATCAGCTTTATTTGCTAGGAGATTTATATGGGTTCAATGATTACTTATACGCGTCCAGACGGTCAATCTGCAACAGCTTATCTAGTTCAGCCACAAGCAGGGGCATTGGCACCTGCAATTGTGGTGATTCAAGAATGGTGGGGATTAAATGAGCAGATCAAAGATGTTGCCCATCGCTTAGTCAAGCAGGGATACCAAGTCATAGTGCCTGATCTATATAAGGGAAAAATTGCCCTCGAGGAAAATGAGGCCAATCATTTAATGACAGGTTTAGATTTTGCGGATGCTGCCAGCCAAAATATTCGCGGGGCTATTCAATACCTTAAAGCTGCAGGCGTACCGAAAGTGGGGGTAACTGGATTTTGTATGGGTGGTGCGCTCACTTTGCTATCTGCCATTTTTGCTCCTGAAATCGATGCAGCGGCAATCTGGTATGGTTACCCGCCATTGGAGTTTGTCGATGCTAGCAAAATTAAGGCACCCCTAATGGGTAGCTTTGCAATCTATGACGATGTTTTCCCAATTAGTGGTGTTGATGCGCTCGAGGCAAAACTCTCTGCGGCTGGGGTAGACTATACTTTTGATCGATATGAGGCCAAGCATGCCTTTGCTAATGAAGAGGCAGATTCGAAAAATCTCCCTTATCTGAAATATGACCCTCAAGCGGCAGGTAAGGCCTGGGAAAAAACAACAGCATTTTTTAGAAATTACATCAATTGAGGTTTTAAGGATGTTTAAAGAAAAACTAAAAATGTTTACAACCCCTTTTTGTGAGGCCACACCTGCGTGCTTACTTGTAATGGTGCAGGGCAATATTTTGTTGGCGACTATAGGCCACCTTCAAAAGGCAGTTGAGACAGGTTTTATCACCGGTGCTGGCGTTCTCATTCTTTCATTGTTTACGCATCGTTGGCTTAGTAATAAATATGTTGTGGCAGGTATTACAGGGGGAATGTGCTTTATAGCTGACTTTATTTCTCACCCAAGTCACTTTAGTGGAGTTACTACGGAAGCCCTCATAACGGGAGCTTTTACCGCTTTAATTTCTTTAGTCTTAAATGAGTTAGGAAAGAAACTATTTCTACATATGCGAGAGCATTAAGCAAATGTTAATTAAAAAGATTTACCATTATTAGTCCTGGTCGTTTGGGCTCAAGCTATTGATTGATCTCACATAGAAGTCTCCTAGGTCCCAAGCTCAAGTTCTGGTGAGCCCACCAATAATCACAATATCTACTCTAGGGTTGGTATTAATAACAAAATATTTAAGGATTAAATGCACTTTCAATACGATAAACGGTTTTTGATATCCGGACTCATCATGTTGGTGCTTGGGCTTTTAGCGCCAATTTATTCGCCCTATGCATTAGCAAAAATAGGTATCTTACAGGCACACCTAATTGGAGCATTACAGGCTTTGGTGTTCTTTTCTTTTGCATGGATGTGGCCGCAATTATCTCTTCCAAAATTTTCTAAGTCCATTGCTACCATTTGCTTATACATCTCACTATGGGCCAATTGGATTGGAACTTTATTCGTCGGTATTTTTGGCGCCGGGAAAGAACAATATATTGTCAATCAAGATCTCGTTCCAGGCGCCAAAGGATTTTGGAATATAGCAACTCTGTTATTGATAAATCTCTCACAGTTGGCTGTATTGGCAGTACTGTTGGCCATCATTGGTTTTTTGAGGTGGGGGTGGACTGCGAAAAAAGAGCGAATCACTAACTTCATTTCATCAGTGCTACTTGTAGCTATTCTGCTAATTAGCCTTTTTCAAACCTTCAATCCACAATATTCAAATGGATAAAGAAGATATATAAAATGATTTGAGCTTTTAGTCGAGAATCTTTAGGGCGTTCACTTTGCTACATACTTCTCTAGCAATCCTTTGGTCCCAGGATCAAGTCCTATAGGGCACACCAGAAAAGCAAGCCCTCACTAGCGAAGGTGCTTTTCTTTAAAATAGGTTCCTTTATGGAACTTATAGTGCTATAATGGAACTCTGTAACAGGAGGCTGCTATGTCTATTAATGTGAAATTATCTGAGAATTTAGTTGAACAAGCCAAAGTCTATGGAAACATTGAGCATCGCTCAGTGCCTAAGCAGATTGAGTATTGGTCGCAAATTGGCAAGATTGCCCAAGAAAATCCAGACTTACCGTTTTATTTAATTCGTGAAATCTTGATTGCAGATCAAGAGCCAGTAATTGGTGAATACGTTTTTAGTTAATGCGTTTACTGATTACGGCCAGTTTTACGAGGGCCATAAAAAAATTACATGCCTCCCAAAAAGTGGAGTTAGATCCTGCGCTCAAACTTATTTCTAAAGATCCTATCATTGGTGAGGCAAAAGTAGGAGATTTACTGGGGGTGTATGTTTATAAATTCAAACTTTCCCAGCAGCAGTGTTTATTAGCTTATCGAATTTTAGATCAAGAAAGTATTAAGCTTTTAACGTTTGGCCCACCTGAAAATTTCTATCGAAATTTAAAGCGTCAAGGCAAGTAATCCCTAACTTTTCAAAGCTATCGTCTAATAATCAGGTTCAAGCCCTCTTGGGCCCGGCAAAAAATACCAAAACTACTTTCGGGCAGTTTTTTTCATGCATATTTGGATAAAATTTTCAAAATTATTATTTATAATATTGCTGTATTAATAATTGACTTTAGATATGAATTTTTTACATTATTCCTAGCTTAGTAGTTCCGAAGATGAGATCTAAAAAATGAATTCAAGACGCAACCTTTTAAAAGCAGGTCTAGCCATGACGGCTTCAGCTACTTTACCTGGCTGTGGTGATAGTAGTACGAGCTCTACTGGTAATTATCCTTCTACCACGCCCACGAGCACACCCAATATTCTTTTTATCGTCGTTGACCAGATGCGCTATCCGAAAGTATTTCCTACGGGTATCACTAGTCCTGGCCAATTTCTGCAAACTTTTATGCCGAATACTTATTCCATCTGGCAAAGTGGCGTGAAGTTTGGCAATAATATTGTTGGCGCTACTGCCTGTGGCCCGGCTCGCGCCGTTTTTGTCACTGGCTTATATACCCAGCAAACATGGTGTACGGCCACAATTGCTCCGGCTTTAGGAAATTCTCCCCCTTGGCTTGATACTGCTTTTCCAACCTATGGCAAATTATTACAAGCAGCAGGGTATCAAACTCCATATGTAGGTAAATGGCATTTATCGATTACTGATCAACCCTCACCAACCTCCGGAAACCTTGGTTTAGCAGCCTATGGTTTTGAAGGCTTTACGGATGGCGTTTCGGTTGATGCTGCAAACCTTCAGGGCAGCTATGGCAATCCACCTTATTATCAAAATGATGAATATATTGCCAGCACTTCTGCGAATTGGTTAAGTCAGAAAAAAGTGGGAGATAAACCCTGGTGCTTAACCTGTAGTTTCCAAAATCCTCATGATTATCAATTTTTTCCTGCGGGTACAGAGTTTCAAACTTTTACTAATCTATTTGCTAGTAAAGAGACTAATCCTCGGGGCTATATTCAAGCAGTTAATTACAGTACACAAGTTGTGTTGGGCGTAAGTTGGGCTAATAATGCCTGGGCAAATCCACCAAATTATGGTTACAACCTAATTAACGGCGTTCCGCCTAATTGGGAATCAACTGCCTCAATTGCTGCTAATAAACCGACTTGGCAATCGGTTGCAAATACTTGGAATGGGATGCAATTTGGGGGGGTGAGTGAGCGCAGTGGCACTAGCTCTTATTCAGTTGTGCTTTACCCTAATGCGAAAACCTACCTCGGTTATAAACCCCCCTCCTTAATTGGCATCGGTGTTGCACCCTATAGTTACTGGCAGCGTGGTTTGGATGCATATACTTTAGGTATGACCTTAGTTGATAAGCATATTGGCACGGTATTGCAATCCCTACCCAAAGATGTGGCAAAAAATACGATTATTGTATTTACTTCAGATCATGGAGAGCTTGCAGGTGCCCATGGCTTTTTAGCGAATAAATCCTGCTGCTTTTATGATGAAGCCGTAAGAGTACCCCTAATTGTTTCAGACCCAACCGGACAATTTACGGGCGACCTAGCAACGATTCGTAATCAATTAACTTCGCATGTTGATTTAGCGCCAATGCTCATGAGCTTTGCTTATAGTGGAACCAATGCATGGATGAAGGGTGACTATGCAACTTTATATGGTCAGCGCTTTAATATGTTCCCCTTACTTAAATCAGCTAGCGCTACGGGTCGCCCCTATGCCTTATATTCAACTGATGAAAGTATCACTGATAGCCTCGATTATGCTACTGCACCAGACCCTTCTGGCAATCAAACACCATTTCATATTCTCGGTATGGTAACCCTAGCAAATAAAGTAGCGGTATATTCAAACTGGATACCCGATACAGTCACAATTTCACCCATCGGCTTACAACAATTTGAATATTATGATTACACTACACCAAGTGGCGCAATGGAAGTTGACAATACCTATGCAACTGATCCTAAGGGAGCGGCGACGGCACAGTTACTGTTAACCGATTTAGCTCCAAATGAGATGAGGGCGCCTTTACCAAGCTCACTACGTTCTGCTCAAGATATTGCTAAAGCGCAATTAGTTGCTTACTATGCCACGCAAGATAGTGACTCGAATGCAAACGATATTTAAACGGTATTAATTGGGTTTAAGCCGTCTTAGGTACATTAGTATGTTAAATCATGTTCAGCATGAAATCTGGTTTTGTCTTAAGATTGATTAATATTCAATAATTCAACTTTTGGGAATCGATATGTTTGCTAAAACAATACTTAGTATGCTTGCCTTGGGCTTGGTAATAGTGGGCTTATTGCAATTTTTTAGCAGCGGCGACTATTTAACCTTTGTTATTGGTATGGCGTTCTATTTCTTAATTACTATCTCAGGCTCAGTTTGTAAAAAAATGAATGAATAAACCCATTTATTTTTAGCGCCAAAGGAAGGGAAGGATTTTTTCTTTGTTTTAGCTGTAGATATTCATGAAAGATCAATACGACACTAATCCAACTCTTGCTTTTGTAGATATAGAAACTACCGGATCTCATTTTGAGCGTGATCGTATTACAGAAATTGGCATCAAAACCCTAATAAATGGTGAGGTTCAGGTCTGGGAACAACTAATCAATCCGGGCACCTTCATTCCGCAAAATATTCAAAGACTCACTGGCATATCACCACAAATGGTTTTAGGCCAACCTGGTTTTGAAGAGCTAGCAGAGCAAATTAAGAAAGAGCTAGAGGGAAAAATATTCGTAGCTCATTGAACTGCTGTCAATTTAGGTCCACTACTTGAGAGAGTTTTTCTATAGTAAATCATTGCAGCAAAATGGGTTGGTTTTGGATGATTCTAGGTACTTGGGTTTCGGGTGCTGGTGGCCTGTAACCTAATGCGCTGTGGGGCCTGACATGGTTGTAATGCTTGACCCACTCACCCACGACTACTTTGGCTTCCTTTAAGCTATAAAAGATCTCCCCATCCAAAAGATTGTCTCTGAAGGTGCCATTAAAGCTTTCGCAAAATCCATTCTCCCAAGGACTACCGGGGGTGATGTAAGCGGTCTTGACTCCAATGCCGGATAACCATCTGCGCAGCTCTTTAGCAATAAATTCTGGGCCATTATCACTTCGAATATATTCCGGTATACCGTGGATCATCATGGTATTCGCCAGTTGTTCAATCACCTGGATCGATCCAATCCTTCTAGCGCAGTGGATAGTTAAACACTTTCTACTGAACTCATCAATCATGGTAAGCATGCGGATCTTGCCACCATAGGCATCTCTGATAAAGACAAAATCGTAGCTCCACACATGATTGGGGTGGGTAGCTCTTAGCCTCATGCAACTACCATCGTTAAACCAGAGTCTGCCCCTAGGAGGCTGTTTTTGCGGGATCTTCAGACTTTCCTCACGCCAGATGCGAGCCACCTTGCTAGCAGTTGCTTGGCTCCAACCAGCATTGCGCATCATGCCGGCAATAAATCGGTAGCCATACCGGCCATAGGTGCTCGCCATCCGGATGACCTCGGCTCTCAGCGGCCCCTCATCATCTCTAGGCAATGGCATGTAGCGATACGCTGCTCTGGAGAGCCCTACCAAACTGCAAGCAGTTCGCTCAGAGACAAGATACTTATCCATGAGCAACTGCGCTGCATTTTTACGCTTAGCAGGGCTTAGAAGTTTCCCTTAATGACTTCCTTGAGCATGACTTCTCGTAGCGATAAGTCCGCTACGAGTTTCTTAAGACGGGTATTTTCCAGTTCCAGATCTTTGTACTTCTTTGCCTGATCGACCTTCATACCACCATAGATCTTGCGCCAGCGATAGTAGCTTTGCTCAACTGTTCCCACTTCTTTACAAGCTTGGGCTAGGGTTTTGCCATTGGTGGTTAAAACATCGATTTGACGCAATAAGGTGACGATTTGCTCGGGTTTGAGACGTTGGCCTTTTGCCATATTTAGCACTCCTTTAAGGTGAGAGATTATCAAAAATCCTCTCTTATGGAGTGGTACTAAAAATCAGATCAGTTCATTATTTTCGTTAGCCCAAGCAGTCAGCACCGAAAGATTTCCTGGAATGCCATACTCTGCTGAGATATTTTGAGGGGTAATATTTGCCCCCGAATTATTGGTGGAATTAGTAGAGTCATTGCTGCACGCAATAAGTGCAGCCGCAAGGAAGGTGATAGCCAAGCTTAGGCGCAGGTTAAAGTTCAATTTAATCTTTGAGTCTATTATTTTTCTACTGCCTCTATTTTATATAAATTACTTTGTATTGGTCAACCGGGAGGGTTATAGTCAAGGGCGCAGAAATATCAAAAAATAGGATGCAGGAAAGTAAAATACCAACTATAGTGTTGGCATTTTGATTCAGGGGATCTTTAAAAAAACCGTAATAGAGCTATGACATTATTTACGATTATCCATTGCCTTAATGGTGCCAACAAGAGGACCTGGTTTGATTGACACAGTACCTTCAAAAGGATGATCACATATAAAGACCAGGGTCATGAGGCCAACTAGGGCAGCAAGCTCAAGGCTGATTCCGATCGCAGTCAGCCACTTATTTAAAATTAATCCTAATGCTGACATTAAAAGTACACCAAAAAGAATGGCCAGATTGACGACCCAATAAATTCCATGCAAACCAATATGTGCACCTTCGAGTCGTGTTTCGCGCATTTCAACTGACTCATCTAATTTTTTGAGCAATTCACTGTAAATAACAGTTTCACGTGGGGTAGTGGGATTAATTTGGCCAATTTTGTCAGCTACGTTAGAAAATAATTGAGCAGTTTCAGCACCTTCTTGCTGAATTTGAAGTTTAGGCCATTCATCTTCGAGGATAGATTTAGCATAGATTTTTAAGTCAGCACGAATAGCTTTTACCTTTGGGTCTCCATATTGATGTAATAAGCGATCTACATCGTTTATACGGGCAGCTTCACCCGCTACATTCTCATCTGCATGATCATAATTGGTGATGACTAATACCAAAGAAAAGCTCAAAACAATCGCACTTAATGCGACTAAGCCAGACTGAATAGCAATCAAAAACTCTTTTTCATGATCAGAGATGTCATTAATAATAGGCGTCTTTTTTAGAAAAAAGGCCATTAAATACATCAAGGCAATCGATGCAATCAGACCAATGATAAATATAGCTATTGGGGGTTGGGTATAAAGCCAATGAGACATAAACCGCCTTTAATATTTTGAGATTTAAGAATTAACTGGTTCTTTTGCTGATGATTTCAATAACTTCAATAAGAGGTATTGGTTTAATTCCAGCTTCACCTTTTAGAGGCTCATCAAAGCTAAATGTTAAACATAGTAATGCTGCAAAGCATACCATTTGAGCGCCAATTACAATATCTGCAGCCCTTGTGCGCTCTGCAAAAGCAGACAAAACCGTTTTTGCAAATAACATGAGGATGATAATCATCCAGAATATACCCGGTATAGCAAATTCAGCTGCATCTATACGATCATTACGAGAGTCTGCTAAAGAATCAGCGAGTTTGAGCATTTCGTTATAGATAGAATTCTCACGCGGATTAGTCGGCTTCATTTCTATGACACCTTTGGAAACCGGCTTAAATAGTGCCTCAGTCTTTGCGCTGTGATGACCCTCATCCATTTCAGGCCATTCATCAGTCACAATCGACTGCGCATACTCTCTAAGAGCAATTCGAATTGGATCAGTTGCTTCTGAATTTCCATAGCGGGTTAATAGGCGATCAAGATTATTAATTCTGACTGCCTCTTGCCTAACAACATGTTCAGCTTGTCTATAGGTAGATACGGCCTGAACTAATGAGAAAGCCAAAATGAGGGCTAACAATGTTGAGATGGAGGTGTGAATATTTAAGGCTAAGGTGTCTTTATAACCAGGAGTGTATTTATCTAAAAATGAGCGAATAATTTTATGCAAAATCAGCATGCAAACTATCGTTAGCACAGAGAATAAAATTAAAAGTAACCAGGGTGGCGAATGATTAATTAGATAAAGCATAGTGTTCTCCGTTCGGGTTTTTTCAGTGTTACGACTTGATTTTTAATAATTTAACAAAAATTTCAATTAAATTTATTTATTATCAATTTACGTGATCTTAATTACAAAATAGAAGATACGCAAGTGAAGTGAATGAAATTTACATCAAAATGAAGCCCTACTATTATTGTTGCAGTTTCAACTACGCCCCAGTATCCGCAATTAATCCCGCAGCCTCTACCCCGGCAACGGCACAAATTTCATCGTTATCAGAGGTATCTCCACTAATTCCAATTGAGCCAATAATTTCTTTATTGGAATTTCTGATTAATGCACCTCCTGCTACAGGAACCATGCGACCATTTGACATTGCCATCAATGCATTAAAGAAGGCGGGAGCTACTTCTGCGCGCCTTGCTAGATCACGACCACCAAATCCCATTCCCAAAACTCCCCAGGCTTTTCCAACTGCTATTTCAGGACGTAATATGCTGGCTCCATCAGAGCGTTTAATAACTTTAATTTGTCCGCCTATATCGAGAATAGCTACAGTTTGCGGTTGAAAACCCATTGCCTGCGCTTTTTCTAACGCTTTATCGGATATTAAGTTAGCAAGTTCTAGGGTAATTGATGTCATAGTAGGTATATAGAAGAAAACTCTTATTAATTAGAAAATACTAACAGAGACAGACAAAAAATATTTGTTATTAATAGAAAAGCATCTGCGTTGGGGTAGACGTTTTTAGCCCTGACATAAAAAAGCAGAAAAGTCTTTTGCTTGAGCTTTAGAAACTAATTCTAGTTCAGGCACGATACCAATACCAATAGACCCTAATTGTTCTATGTTCAAATGTCCATTGTTAGCCTGTAATGGCTTTGAGCAGATATCAAATTCTAAATATTGGTTTGACATGCTAAAACCCCAAGGTACTGATTCAATTGCGAAGCCTAATGAAGCTGTTGCGGCTGCCGATAGCGATGTTTCTGCTACTTTGCAGGCAAGGTTAAGCTTAAGATTGCGATGCTGTAATTCAAACGCTGAATCAAGTCCAGATAATAGCCCCCCCGTTTTAATTAGCTTTAAACTTGCGCCATCTAAAGCATTGGCTTGATCAAAGTAGGCTATTTCGCTAACCCCATGTATTGATTCGTCTAAGGCTATCGGTAATTTTGATTTTGATTTGAGTAAAGAAAAATCATTTAGGGTCGACTGAGATGAGATTGCTTGTTCTACAAAGGACAGCTTGCTAGTACGTTCATTAGTACAAAAATTTATTGCATCCTCTAATTTAAATGCGCCATTAGCATCCGCTGAAATGGTATCCCCAGGTAGGAGATCGCACAAAATTGATACTCTTTTAAGATCTTCTTCAAGGGGTAAACTCCCAACTTTAATTTTCCAATGCCGATATCCTAGAGCATGATATTTTTTTGCATCAGCTATTTCTCTATCCAATGATCCGCCTAGCATACGTAATAAGGGTAAGGGGTTGGGGATATTCCCGGTATTATTTTTAGCTAGATCACGCAGTATTTTCCACACACTGGTTTCGCTTTTTTGAGCAAAAAGATCAAGCAGTGCCATTTCAAAACATGCCTTAATAGATGAATTCCCATATAAAAATTTATTTAGAGTAGGCGTAATTAGGAGGAGATTTGGGATGGATATACCCATTAGATGCTCACCAAGATATTTGGCATTTTGTAGCAAGCTACCAAGTGTTTCGCCAGTCATCAAAGGTGCAGCTGAAGTTTCACCCCATGCCTCTCTTCCTTCATCGTCCCGTATGCAGACTAATAGGGTATTAGCGTGAGTAATCGTTTCTCCGGACATCTTCATCGGCTCTATCAAGGGAATAGCTAGGGGATAAATTTTTATGTAGCTAATTTTCATTAAAGATTTATTATTTAATTCATTCCGCTTGAATATTGTTATCTTTAATAACCTTTGCCCATTTGGCTGATTCTTGATTTAAAAAACTAGCAAATTGCGCTGGAGTACTTGCCACAATTTCATTTCCCTGCTCAGCCATTCGAGCCTGTATTGTGGGGTTTTTTAATGCTTGCGCAAAAGCGCCGTGAATCTTATCGACGATAGGCTGTGGGGTACCACTAGGGACCAATACACCTATCCATGAGCTCACATCAAAATTAAGTAGGCCTTGCTCACTTGCAGTAGGAAGTTGCGGCAAAGCAGGCGTACGTTTTTTCCCTAAAATAGCTAGACCCTTGAGATTTCCACTTTTAATTTGTGGAATAGTTATTACGGCCCCCAAAATAGTGATGTCTGTTTCGCCTGCAATAGTAGCTGTTAAAGCAGGTCCACCACCTTTATAGGGAATGTGAGTCATATTAATTCCCAAATTATTTTTTAGTAATTCAGCCGCTAGATGTCCTGAGCTACCAGCACCACCACTAGAGAAATTAATGCCATTTGGCCGACTTTTAGCTAGCTCAGCTAACTCTTTTAAATTATTAGCAGGTAATTTAGTTCCTGCCACTAATATCAAGGGAATAGAAACAATTTCCATTACCGGTGTTAAGTCCTTAAATGAATCAAATGGTAAATTTTTGTAAATGTGCGGATTCACCGCAAAGGTGTCGTACACCATCAGTATGGTGTAACCATCCGCTGGAGATTTAGCGACAAAATTACTTCCAATAGTGCCACCTGCACCAGATTTATTTTCAATCACAATGGGTTGACCAAGAATTTCTTGTAATGAAGGTGCTAGTAGCCTTGCTATTGCATCAACAGCTCCTCCTGGTGCTAAAGGATTAATAATACGAATAGGTTTATTGGGATAAGTAGCCGTAGAATTTGGTTGAGCTATAGTTAGGCCGATTGCTTGACTAAGTAATAAAGCCAATAGAATATTTTTGTAGAGTTTTTGTTTAAACATATTTAGTCTGCCTTTATGTTACCTTCTTTAACTATCTTTGCTAGACGTAGCATTTCTTTTTGAAAAAATAATTGGCTATCATTTGGGTTTACCAGATTCATTACTTCTCCTCCATCACTTACTACTTTTTCTTTAAACGTGTTTGACCCAATTACCTGTTCAAGTGCTTTGCTTAGTTTATTTAAAATAGGGCTCGGTACACCAGCTGGGGCCCAAACTGCATATATGATTGACATTTCATAACCTTTAAGATTGCCGGCCTCCTCAATTGTGGGAATATCAGGCAAAAGTTTTGAGCGACTGGCGCTAGTTACACCCAGAGCCACTAACTTACCTGCCTTTACATGCGGTAGTGCAAGTCCGAATGCTGAAAAACTGATTGGTACTTGGCCGCCCAATGTATCGGTGATAGCAGGACCGCCTCCCTTATAGGGAATGTGAGCCATTTTGATACGCGCTTGGCTAGTTAATAATGCGCCAGCTAAATGACTTGCGCTACCATTTCCAAAACTTGCATAGGAAATAGTGTCGGGCTCTTTTTTTGCTAATGCTATTAGTTCGCTAATATTTTTTGGTGGAAAGTTAGGGTTTGCAACTAATAGTAGCGGAATGGAAGCAACCACAGCGAGAGGCACGATATCTTTTTCAGTGGAGTAGGGGGTTTTTCCATACATTGATGGATTGATTGCATGGGAGGTAATGGATTGAAACATGAGGGTATAGCCATCAGGAGCTGATTTTGCAACTACGTCTGCTCCGATCATGCCATTTGCACCACCGCGATTTTCTACAATAACTTGTTGACCTAGGATTGATCCTAATTGGGTAGCAATCGTACGCCCAAGGGAATCGGCAAACCCACCTACTGGCCAAGTAATGATTAATTTAATAGGTCTATTAGGATAAGTATCATTAGGTTGGGCAAAAATAGTTACACTAAAAAAAACTAGAAAAACAGCACTGATAGCTAATTTTTTTTTCGTAAGAAATATTGAACTTAACATTTGCTCCCTCACTATTAACTTAAGTAATTACTTTTTGATGCCTTAATTTTTCTACGGCAGCAGCATTTAGGCCTAGATACTCTTTCAATACTTCCTCTGTATGCTGTCCAAGAAGGGGTGGGGCATACCGAATTGAGCTCGGGGTTCCAATCATTTTAAGCGGTATTCCTAAGGTTTTAAACTTACCTATCTTATTATGATCTATGGTGCGTACCATTTTTTTTGCTTTTGTTTGGTCGCTGGCTAACGCCTCTTTCACTGTATTGACTTGGCCTACAGGAATTCCATTTTGGCGAAGTAAATTAATTAAGCTTTTGGCTGAGTAATTTATTAACTCTTTAGCAATTAAATCATCAATTATGGTTCGGTATTTCACGCGAGAAGCATTAGTAAAAAAGCGCTCATCTCTTGCCCATTCAGGGTGATTCAGTAATTCTGCCAGTTTAGTAAATTGACTATCATTACCTACAGCAAGCGCAATCAAGCCATCTAAGCATTGATAGCTTGTATACGGGACAATAGTTGGATGACCATTACCGTATCTGCCAGATTCACTTCCCGTGCCAAGATGGCTATTGCCCACATTGGCAAGTAGAGCGATCGCTGTATCAAATAATGAAACCTCTACCGCCTGTCCTAAGCCAGTTCTATATCGTGCCAATAATGCAGCTTGAATTGCATTAGCTGCCATCATGCCGGTTGCTAGATCAACAATTGCCACCCCATATTTAGTAGGTTCGCCCTCGATTGCTCCAGTAATACTCATTAATCCTGACTCTGCTTGTAAAATAAAATCATAGCCAGGTAGATCTGCCTGCGGCCCTTCACTACCATATCCTGTAATCGAACAACGCACTAAGCGGGGCGCATTTTTTTCAAACCACGCACTGTTAAACCCCCACTTCTCAAGAGTACCAAGCTTGAAGTTATCTAGTAGCACATCAAATTTAGGTAATAGTGTGGCTAGTAATTTCTTGCCCTCACTTTTTGAAAAATCAATCGTAATTCCACGCTTATTACGATTGCATCCTAAAAAATAAGCAGATTCCCCCTCTAAAAATGGGGGCCCCCAGGCCCGAGTATCATCCCCGCCAGTAATCGACTCAACTTTTATAACTTCGGCGCCCAAATCTCCTAAAAGTTGGCCGCACCAAGGACCTGCAAGCACCCGACTAAGATCAAGTACTTTGATATCGGCTAAAGCACCTAAGTTTTTCAGTGTCGGTATTTTAGGATTTTTCTGGTCCATGGTTAGATACTTAGTTACGCATGTCTGGAGGCGCGTTAAGATTTTTATGAAATCCATCCAAATAGTCCTCAAGGGCAGCTTTATTTTTCATGCGGAATTTTTGGAAGTCGGGTTTTCGACCCTCTAAAAAAGCATTCATACCTTCTAAACTCTCTTCTGATCCCCAGACATACGCAAGTAGTTCCATACCATGTTGCCAAGATGCATAAAGTTGATCAGATTCAAAATTTAAACTCTTTTTAGTCATACGAATTGTTTGTGCGCTATTACTTTTAATTGTTTCGCACCATGCCAGCGTTTCTTCTAAAAGCTTTTCCTCTGGAACGCATTTATTGATTAACCCAATTCGTTCAGCTTCTTTGGCGTCAAAGCGTTTTGCTAGAAAAATCATTTCACGAGCGATACGCTCACCAACAATGCGCGGCAGGTATTGAGTTGCTCCAACAGTTGGGCAAGCGCCCACTTTAGCGCCAGTTTGGCCAAAGATTGATTTTTCTGAACCAATTACTAAGTCACACCAGAGCGCTAGCTCATGTCCACCACCAACACACCAGCCATTTACCATTGCAATTGCAGGAATCGGTACGCCGCGAATAGCCATAGCAAGACCAAGCATTCGGTCATTCCACATCGATGCATTAGTAAAAGTAAGCCTTTTCATAGCATAAAAGTCTCCGCCGGCAGAGAAGGCTTTATCACCAGCACCAGTAAAAACAATACAAGCTATTGAAGGATCTTCCCGGGTTAGCTTGACCGCATCAATCATTTCATCTAGAGTTTGCTCGCGAAATGCATTCAGCACCCGAGGTCTGTTGATCGTAATCCAGGCAACTTGATCTTTAATTTCGAAAAGAATGTCCTTGTAGGCTTTTGCAGGTTTTATGCTCATAAAATTTCCATGGTTGAAGAATAAAGAATATATATTAGGGTAATTAAGTATCGGTTTTTATGATGATACTCTTAACAACTAAATAATAATTTGTTTAAAAATGATTATAGAATCAACTCCAGATTCTAGATTTG
>Ga0209086_10001617_pt1 | contig 18244 bp, 13 predicted proteins | sample M_130207_XF_Meta_FD_187312 | JGI IMG/M metagenome (GOLD analysis project Ga0209086, IMG submission 187312) | Freshwater microbial communities from Lake Montjoie, Canada to study carbon cycling - M_130207_XF_MetaG (SPAdes) (version 2) | ecosystem: Environmental > Aquatic > Freshwater > Lake... | reverse complement strand
GCCGGCAAGGCGAAATTCCTCGCGCAGGGCACGCTGTATCCCGACGTGATTGAGTCCGTGCCGATCGCCGGCAACCCCGCTGCGATGATCAAGAGCCATCACAACGTCGGCGGCCTGCCCAAGAACATGAAGTTTCAACTGGTTGAGCCTCTGAAATGCCTGTTCAAGGATGAGGTGCGCCTGCTCGGGCTGGAGCTGGGGCTGCCAAAGGAAATTGTCTATCGCCAGCCGTTTCCCGGGCCCGGCCTGGCGGTGCGGGTCCTCGGCGAAGTCACCCCGGCCCGCTGCCAGATCCTGCGGAACGCGGACGCCATCGTCGTGGAAGAGATGAAGGCCGCCGGCCTCTATTACAAAATCTGGCAGAGCTTTGCCGTGCTGCTGCCGGTGCGCAGCGTGGGCGTGATGGGCGACGAGCGCACCTACGACTACACCATTGCCATCCGCGCGGTGGAATCGCAGGACGGAATGACGGCGGACTGGGTGAAGTTGCCGTACGATCTGCTAGAGAAATTAGCCAGCCGCATCATCAACGAGGTCAAAGGCGTGAACCGCTGCGTGCTGGACATTACCAGCAAGCCGCCGGGAACAATCGAGTGGGAATGACGGCGAGAGTCCCAGACTAACAACCCCAGCCACCCTCAGAAATTTCCGGGCCTGTAGCAGTTCTTGGCAACTTGGGGACAGGCAGGGCGGGTCATTTGCGTGCCGTCTTCCTAAACCCGCACGCATGGATTGGCAACGGCGGCGGGCCGGGGACTGCCCGCCCTACCCACCGATGTGCCAAGGTTAAGCCCGAATTCCTAAGTGAGTTAGGCTCTCGCTCAGCCCCACCTCGCCCTGCGAACCAAGCGCCTCCTCTCCCCGCCCTCTCCTCCATTTCATGGAAGTGAGGGAGCAGGCAGTCGAACGGCGCCGCTGCATTCCAACTCAACTCCGGAATCGGGTTTGATAGGAACCAATCCAGAAGCGGGTCGTGTGGAAAATGGGACAGCGCGGAGCGGGCGGAACAAATTGTGCCCAGTTTCACGCGCCACCCCACTTGTTCCGTCGCCTCTGGACCGGGGACTGGATGGCACGAGACGAAATCGCAAGCCGGCACTGGAACACCGGCGCGCGGGAAGATTCACTTAGGAATCCCGGGAGATCCAAAAACCCTGCCGGTCTTGAGCGGGAACCCGCCGAGAAACTGTTCCGCCGGCAAGCGTCGGCCGCCTTCGCGCTGCAGTTCCAGGATCCGCAGGGCGTTTTGACCGCAGCCGACGACGATGCCCGATTTGTCAGCGGATAAAACCACGCCGGGCGGCCCGGATTGACCGTCTACTTCCGCCCGCCAGATTTTCAAGAGCTGCGGCCGGGCGCCAGCCGCATCGGACAGAAAGGTGAACGCGCCGGGCCAAGGGAGGAACGCGCGGAAACGGTTCCAGATCTGCATCGCCGGCCGGCTCCAATCAATCTGGCCGTCCTCCTTTTTTATTTTCGCGGCGTAACTGGCGCCGGTCCCCGGTTGCGGCTGCGGGAGGATTTTTCCGGCGATATAATCGGGAAGGGTTTCGAGGAGCAGCCCGGCGCCGAGCTGGGCGAGCCGGTCGTGCACGCTTTGGGAATCATCCGCAGGAAGGATGGAGGTGCGGCGGGCGGCCAGAACCGGGCCAGTATCCAGCCCGGCATCCATGAGCATGAGCGTCACGCCGGTTTCCGGCTCGCCCTCGGCGATGGCCCGCTGGATGGGTGCCGCGCCGCGGTATTTTGGCAGAAGCGAGGTATGGAGATTGAGGCAGCCGAAGCGCGGCACCTCCAGAACGGCCGGAGGCAAAATCTGTCCGTAGGCCACGACCACCATCAGATCCGGTTTCAGCGCGCGCAGTTCCGCCACGAAGGCTTCATCGCGGGCCCGGAGGGGCTGAAGGATCGGCAGGTGAAGCTGTTCGGCGAGGCTTTTGACCGGGGAAGGCGTGAGCCGGAGATCGCGCCCCTTGGGTTTGTCGGGCTGAGTGACCACGGCGACCACGCGGATCTGCGGGGCGACGGCCAGCGCCTGCAGGGTGGCGCAGGAAAGCTCCGCTGTGCCCATGAAGACGATTCGTAACGGAGTCATTGTGTCAGCGAACGGGAAATTCCCGCCGGGCGAACGGAAAAAGCGCGCTCAGCTTTTGACGGCGTGACGGAGGATGTCGGACAGCACCTTGCCGGGCGACTGGTCGGCATCGATCTCATGCACGAGTTTCTTGCCGTAGAATTTGAGCACAGGCTTGGTTTCGTTCTCGTAGGTCTTGAGCCGCTGGCGGATGATTTCGAGGTTCGCATCATCGAGGCGATTTTCCTTCATAGCGCGGCGCTGGATGCGGGCAATCAGGCTTTCCATGTCTTTGCTGCACAGATAAAAAACACCCACGACGTCCAGCACATCGCGGAGGATTTCCGCCTGATGCACATTGCGCGGGATGCCGTCGAGCACCAGGGTGTCGCGTTCGGGATGGAGCCGGCCGGTCTTGGTCAGGTCGGCGATGAACTGCTGCCACAGCTCGATGGTCTGGGGGTCGGGCACCAGTTCGCCGCGGCCGGAATATTCCAGAAACGTTTTTCCGAGCGGCGATTCGGCTCGCAGGTTGCGGAACACGTCGCCGCAACTGCAATGGAGAAACTGGGGGATGGCGCCGAGGATTTTCCCCTGGGTCCCCTTCCCCGCACCGGGGGCGCCAAATAAGAGAATACACCGATATTTCATGCGTCTTTGGGTCGGATCTGGATTTCCTGGATGTCGGCAAAGGGCACGGTGACCTCCTGCCGCGTTTCTCCCAGCACGACCTGCACCTGCATATCGGCGGCGGCAATCTGAGTGATGCGTTCGACGATCAGCGGGCCGCTGGCGGTTGTCAGAATGAAAACACTTTGAGCCTCGGCAGCGCCGCGGGTCTGGCCCATGAATCCGGGGAACTTGGATTCGATGAACCGGCGGTTGAAGGTGAACTGGCCCCGCTTAAAAACCTGTCCGGCGGCCTGTCCGGTGTTTGCGGCCGGCGCCGAACCCGGGGTGACTCCAGTCACATGCAGGTCCTCCGAGGCCGGCTCTCCGGGCACGGCAAAAGTGACCGGATCCACTTCCGGCGCTGCCTCCACTGGGGCGGCTTGGACCGGCTGCGGCAGGGCGATGAAAAGGATCGGCCCCAGGATGGGCAGGACTGCGGCCACGCCCAGGACCAGGCCCTTGGGCCGGAGGCGGACGACGGCAATTTCATAGGCGGCATAGAGATTGGCCGCGTAGAGCAGGAGCAGGGCGAAGAGGCCGGGGGAAGAGGAGAACAAGGCGCCGAGGAGCGACTGCCGCGGGGGCAACTCCAGCCGCGAGACTTCGTTAATTTTCACCGCCGGTTTTTGCGGGCGTTCTGACAGCGGAATTTCGATGAAGGGCTCGACGAAGGGTTTGATTTTGGGCTGGCTGGAGAGCTGTTTCAGCGCCTCCTGGGAAAATTTTGTCCAAGGCACATTGGTGTATGTGTTATCCGCCAGGTGCAACATCATGCCAGCGTCCGTGGTTTTGACCACGTCGCCCGTCAGAGCGGCGCCGTCCGCCAGCGGAAAGGTATCCGCCCGGCTGTTGAGGAGCAGACCGCAAAGCCAGAAGCTGAAAATGATCCCGGAGATGTTGCGCACGCCTCGTTCTAACAAACCGCCGATGGCCGCGAAAGAAAATTCAGCCCAGTTTCAGAGGTTTTGAACGCCTCAAAAATCACGGCAAAACCCTTTGACTCCCCGAGCGGAGGCGCTATAGATTCGGGCTGGAGGCGGTTTTACCGGGAACATTTCCCATCGGGAGACAGAACAAACACATCAACCCATTCATCTATTTCAAAATCATGAAAATCATTATTACAATATGCGCCGCGGTGATGCTGACGGCTTTAGGTCTGGGGCTGACGGGGTGCCAGACCGGCGGCCTGGAACCCGCGAGCAAGGCGCCTCAGGACGGATCGCCCGGAGAAGCGGCCCGTTCCGAGGCATTGATTTTGCGGGAAGGCGACATCCTGAAAATCACCTTTCCCGGCTCCCCCAATCTGGACACCACCCAGCAAATCCGGCGGGATGGCAAAATCACCCTGCAGCTTGCCGGAGAAATCACCGCGGCGGGCATCGCCCCCTCCGACTTGGAAAAGGAAGTAGCAAAGGCTTACGGATCCCAACTGGTCAGCAAGGAGGTGTCCGTGACGGTGGTGTCCTCCACCATCGCCGTCTATGTGACCGGAGCGGTGTTGCATCCGCAAAAAGTGATGGCCGACCATCCGATCTCCGCGCTGGAAGCGATCATGGAATCCGGCGGATTTGACTATGCCAAGGCCGACCTCAAAGATGTGCGTGTCATCCGCTACGAGCACGGCGCGCAGCACACCTATTTCCTTAATCTGAAGCGGGCGATGCAGGGGCAGAAGTCCGAACCGTTCCACCTCAAGCCCTTCGACATCATCTATGTCCCGGAACGGTTCTCCATGTTTTAATCCGAATGGTGAACCGGAACCCGGCAGTCCGATGAACCGCCAAGGCGCCACGGACGCCCAGGGGCAAGACCTGAGCTGAATTCATGCCGTCATCGAAGGAAGTCGGCTCACAAAACGACCCCAGCGCTATTTTATGCCCCCCTCCAATTGGATCGCCAAATGATCGCCCCACCGGGAGGAGATCCGGATACAATGCGGTGGGATTTGGTTCGGCAAGGGGTTCGCACATGGATGGTGGTCTTGTTGAATTCAGCCGGGATTGCAACTCAACTGCAGGGTTCCAGCTGAGGTAAGGGGGAAGGGCGCGTCGGCACCATAGCAGTTCTTGGCAACTTTGGAACAGGAGGGAGGGCGCTCCGTGCGCGCCGCCGTGGCAAACTAGCACGCGTGGATTGGCAACAGCGGCGGGCAGAGGACTGCCTGGCCTACCCGCCGATGTCCCAAGGTTAAGTTGAACTGCCATACCGTTGACAAGGCTCCGCCTCGGAGTTCGGGTACAGAGTGGGGAAAGAGGACGGGAAGACGGGCGAAGGGCTGCGGTTGTTGAAGGAAGAACTGCAGCGGGGAGAAGGGATTGAAAGACGGAGAGGGGCTAGGGTCGGACGATCCCGAGTTTTTCCATGAGTTCGTAAAGCGTGGGCCGGCTGATGCCCAGATCGCTGGCGGCGGTGGTGATTTTACCGGAACTTTTCCGCAACGCCTGCTGCACCATTTCCCGATCCACAGTTTCGCGTGCATCCTTGAGCGTCGTGGAGCCGGCGGGAGCCCCGGCGGCGGCCAGTTCGAGGTCCTGCGCGGTCAGCCGCTTGCCCTCGGCCATGATCACCGCGCGCTTCACGCAATTCTCCAGCTCGCGGATATTACCCGGCCAGGGATGCCGGACCAGTGCCCGCAGCGCTCCGCCATCAAAGGCCAGACCGGACTTATTGACCTGGGCGGCAAACCGCTGCAGAAAGAACTGGGCCAACAGCCGGATGTCTTCCTCCCGGTCGCGCAAGGGCGGCAGGACGATCTGAACCACTGCCAGCCGGTAGTACAAATCCTCCCGGAACAATCCGGCCGCCATGTTTTTCTTCAGGTCGGCATGGGTCGCGGCCACGACGCGCACATCGATGGGGATTTCCTGCCGGCCGCCGACGCGCTCGATGCATTGTTCCTGGAGGAAGCGGAGCAGTTTGACCTGCAGCGGCAGGGGGATTTCCCCGATTTCGTCGAGGAAGAGCGTGCCGGTGTTGGCCATCTCGATACGGCCCTTGCGCTGGGTGTGAGCGCCGGTGAACGCGCCCTTTTCGTGCCCGAACAGTTCGCTTTCCAGGAGCGTTTCAGGAATGGCGCAGCAGTTGATGGCCACGAACGGGCCGTTTTTGCGGGGGCTGCGCTGGTGGATGGCCCGCGCCGCCATCTCCTTGCCCGTGCCGCTCTCACCCAGAATCAGCACGGAGGCATCGGTGGTGGCCACCTTGCGGATGGAGTCGAACACCACACGCACGGCGAGGCTGTTGCCGAGCATTCCCTCAAAGCCGTCCCCGTGTAACAGTTGCTCCATCTCGCGAAACTCTTTCTCCAGCCGGGCGACATGGAAACACCGTTTCAACAGGAACCGCACCTCGTCCATCTCCACCGGCTTGGACAGAAAATCGTAGGCGCCCGCGCCGATTGCGCGCAGGGCAATTTCTTTTTCCCCCTGTCCGGTGAGGATGAGGATTTTGGCTGACCGGTCCAGGGCCAGCAGATCGGACAATGTGGCCAGGCCCTCCTCGGGATTGCCGGGATGGGGGGGCAGCCCGAGATCCAGCAGCACCACGGGAGGAAGGGCCGAGCGGAAGGCCTCGACGGCCGTGGCGCGGTCTTCCGCCTGCAGCACCTCATAATCCTTCGCCAGCGCCCACTTCATCTGCGTGCGGATTTCCTCATCGTCCTCAACGATCAATAATGGGGGGGTCATCTCGTTTGTTTTGTAAGCGGCAGAAAAATGCGGAAGGTGGTTCCCTTGCCCAGATCGCTTTGAACCTCCATCCGGCCGCCGTGGGCCTCGACAATCATCTTACTTTGAAACATGCCGATGCCAAGCCCGGTTTTTTTTGTGGTTTGAAAGGGGCGGAAGAGCGAGTGGATTAAAAAGTCGGCGCTCATCCCGCACCCGTTGTCAGTGACATCAAGCACCGCCCATTCCGCGTGCTGACAGGTCTCGATACGGACCCGGCCATCCCGGCGCACAGCCTCCCGGGCGTTGAGGATCAGGTTGGTGACCACCTTGACAATCTGTTCCGGATCGAGCGGCAGGAGCGGCAATGGACGCAGATTTTTTTCCAGCCGCACCCCCCCGCCCTCCTCCCAGCTCGCGAGGGATTGAGCCACCACGGCATTGAGGTCGGCGGACACGTCCCGGATCTGCAATTCATGCCGGATTTGCCCGAGCCGCCCGATGAGGCGGGTGATGTGGGTGACGGTTTTGGAAACGCCCCGCAACGCGTCCTCCCGGAATGCGGGGTCGTCAAAATGCACCGGGAGATTCTGCAGCATCAGGGTGAGGGTGGAGGCGGTATTTTTCAGGTCATGCACGAAAAAAGCCGACATGGTCTGGAATGCCTCGAGCTCCTTGGCTTGCAACAGGTGCTGGGACAACTGCACCTTGAGCAGGCTGGCGGCGATCTGATCGCCCAGGCATTTGAGCAGGTCAAAATCCTGGAGGGAAAAGGGCAGGCCCCCAACCCGATCGCCGAGGACCAGCACCCCCACGATCTCTGCGTGGGCGACCAGCGGCACCGCCAGCCGGTTGCCACCCTTTCGAAACTCATCGGGATGGCATTTCCGCAGGACCGCCGCCCATTTCTCCCGGGAGGCGTCCAGATCCACGGGCCCGGACTGCCGGCGCAGGGCCTGAATCACTTCCAATGCGTGGCCGTTTTCAGAATTCAGCGCGTTGCCCCGGGTCACCGACAAAAACGTCGAGGCGGCGAACCTCAGTTTTTCCTTTTCAACCAGCCAGAGGCTCACCGAAAGCACCTGGAACAGATCCGCCACGAACCGGACGGCGGCCTGAGACAGGTCTGTCTCCTTCACGCAGGAGGCGGTGTCCTCCGTGAACCGGCGCCAGACGGTTCGATAATCGTAAAGAGGTCTTTGGAAATGGCGGCTCACCAGGCGGCGGACGTGGAGGCGCACCCGGTCCGACAGCAGCACCAGAGCGAGCAGCACCAGGGCCGCCAGGACGATGAAGGCCGTGAGGGCAAAGGAGACATCGCCTCCCCAAAAGGCGACCACCCGGGCGCCGGCCCCCACCACCAGCAGATAAGTCCCCGACAACAGAATCGTGAAGGAATTCTGAAGGACCGCATGGGACGGATAAACGTCCAAGTCGAAATGGCCGGCGCGGAATAGGGACCGGGCGATCAGGAGGCAGGCGACGAGCAACGTCGCCGCGCTGACGGTGTCGAGGGGGGGATCCACCGCATGAAAGAGCACGGTCTGGGTGCAGACGTATGCCCGCACGCCGAACAAGACGCCCAGGCCCAGGATCATGAACTTGATGCGCCAGCGCAGGGTGCCCACCGCCGCGCGATAGGTGCGCTCCAGATTCATCAGCACGAGCACCGCCCCGATTAAAAAGAAGAGGTGGAGAAAAGTGCCCGGGGCTCCCAAGCCAAACAGCACGCGCCCCCCCTGCCCCGCCTGGCCCACCGAAACAATCCAATGCCCCTGAAAGGCGGCCAGAGCCAGGAGCGGGATTAAAAAAGCCGCCCCCAAAATCCAGCGCCAGCGGACCATGAACTCGCGGGCATTGCCTCGGCCATAAGTCAAACTGAACAGAAGCCAGACGCCCGGCAGGAAGGATAAAGCCCCCAACCTCATGTCTTGCCAAGAGACCATCTCCTCCGGCAGCACGGCCACGGCAGCCAGTCCGCCACAAAAACTTTCCACTGCGAACAAGACCAGCCCCAGCACGAACGCCCGATGCGCGATGGACCGCCGCTCATTCCAGGCAAACATCAGCGCCAGAGCGCCGCTGACGGTGGTGGCGGCAAAGGCGAGCAGGACAGATTTATTCATCGTTCACAGAGGGTTTCCAGAGGTCGGGAGAGGAGGAGGCCGGACAGCCCAGCCGCATCGGGATTAAAAATCCAGAACGCTGTGGCGGGGTGCAATGGAGGGTTTAAAAACGGAATCCCAACGATCCGAATAAAAACGGAGAGCAGGGAGAGATCCTCCCTGCCCTCGGACTTCAAATGCCGCTTCAGCGGCGACCTCCGCCAATCAGGCCAGAGCCTGCTTACGGACCAGGAAAAGACCTGTCAACGCAGCGCCGAGCAGCATGACGGTCAGGCCGCCGTCGGGGGCGTTGGCACTAGTACTTTGAAAGGTGAAGGAGGCACCCGACGTACCAAAGCCCAATTGCCAGGTTCCGGCAGTATCATTGGCGGGGGTCCCATTTTTAATGGTTCCAGTGCCTGCGAGATTAAGCTGACTGGAAGAGGTGAACGTTTGACTGGAGGTCCCCACGAGCAACGAATAGGTGGAAGCCCCCACCACCACCGTCCAGAGATTCTGCCCCACCAATGTCGGAGCATTACCATTAACGCCTACGGAGGAAACGAATGTGGGAGTGGTAGCCCCCACAAACGCCCCCGAAGTGGTTAGAATCGTTGGAGGGTTATTAATTGCCATTGAAGTGGCCGTGCTTAAGTCGCCCGCCGTTCCTCCCACCTGACTGTACGTCCCTGCAAACCCGATACTGCCGACAATCGGCACGGCCTGGACGGTTGTAGCGAAACCCACCAGAGCGGCGACCGCTCCGGCCAATAGTGTTATTTTATTTTTCATAGGATTATTTAGATGTTTGTTCATTTTATTTGTTGTTTTGATTACTCCCGCATTACTCCCTTAAAACACCGCACCTCACTCTTTAGCAGGGGCGATGCCAAGAGGAACCGATGCGGCCCCACGAAATCACAACCCGCTTCCTGGAAACGGGTTGCAATCTGAATACTTTTTAAAACCGGGATCGACCCCTCGGCACAAAGCGTAAAGCGGATCGACTCTCGAGAGCCGAATCCAGCACGCCCTCCCGGCGCCGGCGACACAACTCACTTTCATAGAGCTCATTAAACAAAATGTTTTCAATGTAAGGACCTGCGACGTGCATCCCGGCAGAAGCGTGTATTAAAAACGATGGAACCCGAATTTCGAAATGGGGTAGAGATGACGCGCTGCGCCGTCCCGGTCGCCGAGCGCAGCGCCAGGCGACGGAAGGCGTGGGGTGGCGCGTGAAATCTGGCACACTTCGTCCCGCCCGCTCCGAGCGGGCGGGGACAGCAGCGCGCTGTCCCTGCCATTTTCCGCAATGGCTCGCTTCGGAATTCGGGATAAAGCCTGGAGGCTCCGAGGGGATATCACTGAGATATGAGGCGAAAAAAACAAGTGCCGCCCGCAGGGGGGACACCCACGGCATTCAAGGAATTACTGGCGGTGAATGAGGGAATCAGGGTGGATGCGTTCCAGTGAGCGGGCGCCCCATCGGGACTCTGCTGCAGGGTGAAATCCGAGGGGCCTGAAATCCACGAGACCACGATATTCGTCTGACGATTGGCGATGAAGAGGGTGGGCGTGTATTGCCAGACATAAATCCGGCCGCCGTAGCTGGCGGCCGCCAGCGTGTTGCCGCTGGCCGACGAGGCGGCGGAATACCAGGCGCCCACGGGGGCCGGTGACGGGTTCCAGGTGGTTCCGAAATCCGGGGAGGCGTAGAGGTGACCCGAGCCAAAGGGGCCTCCCGATGCCGCGATCAAATGGCTTCCGTCGGACGAGGAGGCCACCGCGTACCAGACGTTGCTGGGCGCCGCAGTCACATTCCAGAGGGCGCCGGAATTGGTCGAAATATAGATTCCACCGCCCTGGGCGTCCGTGGCCACCAGCCGGCTGCCATCAGCCGAAGATGCGACGGAACTCCAACTGCTGGCGGTTCCCCACTGGTTGGTCAGGGGAGCGGAAGTCAGATTCCAACCGGCCCCGGCATTGGTGGAAACATAAATGCCGCCGTCCAGCACCGCCGCAACCCATTTCTTCCCCTGAGCGGATGCGGCAACCGAACGCCAATGGATGGCCGGTTGGGCCACGCCGGTCCAGACAGCGCCGGCGTTGGTGGAATAATAGACCTGCGAATTGTAGTAACAGAGCGCCACCAGATTGGATCCATCGGCCGCGGACGCCACCGAAACCCAGTATTCATTGGGCACCGCGTTTGAAACCCAGGCCTCCCCCCGGTTGGTGGAGGTGTAGATCTCTCCGGACGACGCCACCGCCACCCATCGGAGTCCGTCCGCCGAGCCAGCCACAGACGACCACAGGAGACTCGGGGCGGGGGTCAGAGACCAGCCGGCGCCGGCATTGGTGGATGAATAAATGCCGCCGCCATAAACGGTGGCCATCAGCTGACTGCCGCCGGAGGACACCGCGACACAAGACCAATTGGTGCCGGGCGCCCCGCTGGGGTGCCAGGACTGGGCCCATGCCGACGGATTCGGGCCCAGCAGATAAACGCACACCGCCCCCAGAATCAGGATCAGTTTTTTCATTTTCATAGTTTGCATTTCGTCTCCGTTAAGGGGGAATCTTCCCCCGGTGATTGAATCCAATTTCCAAAAGAGATTTTGAGGGGCTCCCCGTGATGCGTTCACGATTGTTCCAAGGCAGGACTGCCGCGCTGCTGCCGCCTGAGCGGCCATCCATCAAGACCGTCACACAACGGTTTTCATGCACATCCAAAAGAGATCATGCGCAGAAACTGTCGGCGACCCGGTGGAGACAGCGCGCTGTCCTTGGCCTTCCGAGTGGGACAGCCGAAGGCAGTTTTTCTGACCGGCGCAAGGTGAGGTGGCGGCGTCAGCCCCCATTGCCGCGGGAAATGATGAACGGATCCGGATGCGACAAAAGCGAGGCGGAGTTTTATCTCCGCCCCGCTATCAGGGACAACCTGCCATGGGCCGTTCAAGACACTGTTTTCGGTCGGACCATGTAAATGCCCGACAAGACCGCACCCAACAGCACGAGAGTCATTCCTCCGTCGGGCACGGCCGAATTGGAGGACTGGTAACTGAACACACCGTTGACCCCCGCCGGATCCGTGGAGTTGATCTGATACGTCCAAGTACCCGGCGTCGGGGTGTATCCGGTGATGGACAGCGTTCCCGTCCCGCTGATGTCTAAAAACGACGAGTTGTAGGTATGAACCGTCATGCCGGTCAAATCGAAGTTGTAAGCCAAACCACCGGCCGCAAACGACCAGAGCGAAATCACCGGCGTCGTCACCGGCTGGAATGTGAACGCATTAAACGTCACCGCAGACCCTGCCGTTCCCGTAAAGGATCCCGAGCCAGCCAGCACAGAGCCGGTGGTGGCCGCAACCCCGGTGGCCGTCCCCAAAGGCGCCCCCACCGGAGTCAGCGTGGTTCCCCCCTGGATGACCACAGACCCGGTGACGGGAATTACAATCGCCTGCACCGATGCCGTGAACCCAGCCAGAACCGCCAACGCGACCGCCAAAACCAATTGTTTTTTATTCATAATTTTCGAAAGTTTGATTTCCCCCGTGTTCGCACCGACCTCTTTTTCTTAGCATAGGAGATGCCATCGTTGAAACCCGTTGGAAAAATTCACCCATGCAACTTGTAATCAACGAATTAAAATAAAATAAAAATAAAAACCTCGACCCCTGGTCTCCTCCGGTTGTAAAGCCTTCCGACTGTCGGTCTGGTTTTCAATAGCACCTATGTAAGATCCCCCTTCAAAAAAACCCTTAAGAAGAGTGGGATTCCAAGTGAATCTCTCTGGATGTAAGGAGTTCCAACATCTATTTGAGTTCGGTCAGGACCCGTTTTGTTTCCCGATTCAAATCGGCGGTTAACCGATTCAGCGCTAGGGCCTGTTGAAGGGATTTTTTACATTCCAAGGATTTTTTAAGGTGATACTGAGTCATGCCGAGGTAATACCAGTTTTGAGCATCTACAGAAACATTATCGATATTCTCCTTCAAGATACGCTCTGCCCTGGGGTAATCGGCCTTCCGATACAGGATAATGCCCAGAGCGCGGGCCACGTCCGGGTTATCCGGATAGGCAGCGCGGGCTTTGGTGGCGTAATCATAGGCTTGGGGATTGTCCCCGGGATTTTCGGCGCAGAGGATGGCCAGGCGTTTCTGGGCTGGGGCGAATTGGGGGTAGCGAGCCAGCACCTTGGCATAGGAGAGCATGGCCGCGGCGGCGTCCTTATTTTGATCCTGAACGGTTGCCATCAGAAAGAGAGCGGGAACATAATCCGGTTCCGACTTCAGAATCGCCTGAGCTTGCGGGCCGGCATTAGCAGGATGATCAGCAAGGTCGGTCAGGCTCAAAAAGCGCCGGGCTTCGCCGGCCCTGAGAAAAGCGGGGTTGATTTCCAAGGCACTGCGCAGGGCGGTTTGGGCGGATGCCACCTGCCCCATGGCGTAGGCCGCCCTGGCAAAATCCAACAGCACTTCCGGATCGCAGGATGCCTGATGGGCGGCTTCCTGAAGCAGGTTCAGCGACAGCGAATAATCGCCGGCGTCATAGGCCAGGCGGCCCAAAGCGAGTGCGACCCGGGGATTTTCGGGAGCCAATTTGTAAGCGGCTCTGGCCAGGTCCACGGCTTTTTTGGGATTGTTTTTCGAGGAGAACAGTTGCGCCAGGGCGATCAGGGCCGGCACATTCTTGGGATTGGCTTTCAATGCGGATTCATAGGCGGTCATGGCTTGGTCGATCGCCCCCGCGCGCTGGCAAATGGCCCCCAAACGGGCCCAGGCGATTCCATCCGCCGGTTGGACAACCGCCCTTTTTTCCAGTGAGGCACGGGCATCCGCGCCGGCCGTCTCGGGATTCACCGCCAGCACGGCGAGGCATTGGCGGCATTCATCCCGGCCGCGGAATTCGCTGCCCGGTAGCAGGGCTTTTTGGAAGGCGTCCCGCGCCGGGACTTCCTGTCCTGTCATGTAGAGCGACCAACCCAGATGGAATTGAACCTCGGGTTCCCCCGCCAATTGACGAGCGCTGTTCTGCAGCAGGCCCACGGCGGACAGGGGCTGCCCCCGCTTGCAAAGAATCCAGCCGAGCGTGTCCAAGGAGGAGGGGTCGTTCGCATTGAGGTCTCTTGCGCGTTGCGCCAGCTCATAGGCCCGGTCGAGGTCGACGAGCTGTTCCGAATAGAGGCAGGCCAGATTGTTCAGCGCGGGACAGGATTGGGGATTGAGCCGCAGCACTTTTTCATAGGCGTCGCGGGCGGCGCCATAATTCCCCAGCTCATTCCAAATCATCGCGGAGAACAACAGAGCGGAATCATTTTGCGGATTTTTAGCCGTCACTGCCCCCAGCTGGTCAAGGGCCTTCTGATTTTGCCCGGCATCCCTATAGAGGCGGGCCAACAACAGGGGGGCGGTCTGGGCGTCCGGCTGGATCCCGAGCACCTTCAAGAGCGCGGCCTCGGCCGGACGGGCATCGCCCTGGGCCATGAAAATCTGCGCCTGCAATAACAACGGGCCGGGCTGCAATGGATTTTTATCCAGCTGCGCCAGCACCCGCTGTAAGGCGGCCCCATAGTTTTTTTCCAGGACGTCCAGTGCCACCAGCTGTTCGAACGCCGCGACATTATCCGGCGCCAGCGCGAGCGTCCGGGCGAAGGCCTTGCGCGCCTCGCCGAGGTTGGTCTGCTGGAGAAAGGTGGCTCCCATCAGCAACGGGATCTCGAAACGGGCCGGAGAGGACGCCTCCAGCGCGCGATAGATCCCGAGGGCCCCCTCCCAATTGCCCTGCAGGCGGTAGGCGTCGGCCAGCAGCAGTTGAGCCGGGGCGGCCTGCGGAGACTGCTGGAGCAACTGCTTCAGGGAATCCACCGCCAAAGCCGGATTCCCCCTTTTAATTTGAAGTTCGTCCCGCAGCAACCGGGCCTCATAAAAATTGGTGCTCAACGACACCGTCCTATTCAGCCTCAAAAGGGCCTTGTCCAGTTCATGGTTCCTCAGATAGGCGAGTGCCAGCTGGTAATGGGCGGCCGGCGCACGCTCATACAGTTTGGACAGGCGCTCAAAGTCCCCGGTGGCCTCCCCGGTCCTGCCCAAGGCGAGCTTCAACTGGGCGCTGACCATCAAGGCATTGAAATTGTCCGGGTCGCGGGCCAACACCTTGCCCAGCCGGACGGCGCAGCGATCATATTCTTTTTCGGCGGCATCCATCTTCGCCAGCTCCATCCAGGCCGGGAGATAATCGGGGGCTTGCCGGACCATCTCCTCCAGCAGGCGCCGTCCCGCGGCCGTGTCGCCGGCCTGCAATTTGAATGCGGCGTACTGGAGTTTTTCCGGCGCCCGGGCCGGGGCCAGGTCCGCCGCCGTCTTCAGGGCGGCATCCGCTTGGACCCGGTTCGACTGCATCAAATGGAAAAAGCCCAAGGCCGACCAGACCGCGCTCGATTTCGGATCCAGCGTCAGGGCCCGGCTGAAGGCGGCCTCGGTGGAACGGGCGTCCCCGGCCCGGAGCGCAATGCTTCCCAGGGCGATTTGCAATCCCGCGCCGTCGTTCTGTTGCGAGAGGGCCAGCAGCCGCTGACGGGTTTCCTCGAGCATCCGGGGCGTCTCGGCCGTGGCCACCAGCAGCAGCGGCGCCTGGGCGTCCTGCGGGTTCCGGGCCAGAATAAACTCGGCGGCGGCGCGCGCCTCCCTGATTTGACCCGCGGCCATATAAAAGCTGGCCAACTGGAGGCGCAGATTCAAATCGTTGGTGGCCAGATTGCAGCCGGCGAGGAGGAACGGTCCGGCCATCTGCAATCGGCCCTCGTTCATATAGAGCGTCCCCAGGCGCCCGATGGCCCGGGCGTTCTCGCGGTCCTTCCGGAAGACTTCCAGGTACCCGGCCTCCGCCAGATCGTATTGACCGGCCTCAAAATAACGGTCGGCCTTCTGGAGGCGATAGCTTTGCTGGCTCTGGGCCGAGCAGCCCGCGCCCAGGACGGCCAGCGCCACGATCCCCAGCGCAACGAGAGGTAGACGGATGATTTTTTTCATAGACGCATCGACGGTTAGGGAGCTGGAGAAGCTGTGAGCGACCGCTCCGACTTCCGCAGGAAAAACAGCAGCAGAAAAAATGGGATCAGGGACAGGGCAAAAAACAGGGGTCCGCCGCGGTGATGGAGGGGCGAATCAATCATTTGCGGACCGACGTGCGTGCACAATTCCCCGAGGACGAACACCCGGAATCCATTGCGCAGCAGGGCCAGCGGGAGGACGGCCAGAACCAGAAGCGCCTGCCGCCACGGGGACCGGAGAAAGAGGTGTCCGGCCACCACGCTGCTGATGAACAGCACCAGGCTGGAATGGATGCCGCTGCATTCCGGAGCGATCCGCAGCGTGATGGTGGGCAGATGAAACAACAGGCCTTCCCGGGAAAAGTCCGCCCCGCACAACCGGAAAAAACCGTCCGCCGCCAGGGCTGAACCCTGCTGCAGCAACGTCTGAACGCCCCCCAACAGAAACAGCGGCAACGGCACCAAGAAGATCAACAGGCCGAGGGGCACGGCGAGCGCCCGAACCGTCGCCCTTCCCAGAAACCAGCCGCAGCCGCCCGCAAACAAAAGCAGGAGGGCGGTCATCCTCAACGCCAGCGCATCTTCTTCCGCCCACAAGCCGCCCGCAGCACGGGCCAGCCCGTAAGCGGCCATCGCGCCCAGACCCCCTGCCGCCAACACGAGGGCGGGCCCCCGTGACGGCCCGGAATAGGACGGCAGACGCCCCCGCTGCAGCCAGACCAGAGAGCCGCTGAGAAACGGGATGAGGAACATGTAAGAATACAGTTCGCTCGCCGCCGAAAACCGCCCTAGCTCATAGAGCGGCACACTGAAAGTCAGCGCGAGCAGGACCGTCAGCACGGCCAGATTCCGCCAGGAACCGGAACGCCCGCCGAATTCACCGGGCACACGACCCCCTCCCTGTTGCTTTGATTGCACAAAAATCAACCCCTCCGAACCCGATTCTAAAACCATCGTCGACCGGCATGGACGCTCTCCTCATTGACGAGGCCCCGCCTCGGGCGACCAGCTAAAAACTGTAGCCGACATTGAATCCGACCTGGTTGCTGGAATACGCCAACCCGGTCTGGTCCGTAATATTTTGGCTGTAGCTGTAAAAAACCCCCACCGACCCACGTTTCAAAACCGTCGTGCTCAACCGGGCATTAATGGAATAATACTCGCCCGGGCTGTTGACGGCGGCGGCGCTGACCGCCCCGACATAGGATGTCCAGTTATAGGCACCGGTCACGTTCAGGAAATATCTCTGAAACAACCGCTGATTCACCCCGGCGCTGACGCTGGTGTTTTCCGTGATCTGATTCTGGTAATAGGAGGTTTCCACCGTCCGTCCGGCCGTGAGGGACAGCTGGGTCTGCTCCACGGGCTGGTATTGGAGAGAGCCGCTGAAAACGGGATTGATCAGGGGGGATTCCCCGCCGTCCGTGAACTGGGTGAATTCCGCACCGCCGCTGAGGGCAAGGCTGATCTTATCTGTGGCGCGCCATTGCACGCGGGCTTGGAGCTGTTCATTCAGCGAATCCGGCGTGGCAATCGTGTAGCCCGCCCCCGCCCCCGCCCCCAGCACCAGACGCGGCCACAACTCGTAGTTCACCCAGTCCATCGTGGACCATTCCTTGGTGCTTTGAAATCCGGTGGGGAAACTAAAATCTTGGCTGACACCCAGATTCACAGACACCTTGCTGTTGAACGCATGGGCGGCGGAAAGTTGAGTCGAATAGGTCTGCTCGTCGGTTTGCGTGCCCGTCTGCACCTGCGGCGATGAGGAATAACTGAACCCCTGCGAAAGGCCCAGAGACCAGTCGCCGCAAACAGTTCCGCCCGACAGGGTGACCGAATGCCCCACGCTGTTCTGAAAATTTTTGTCGGAATAAAAGGTGAAGGTGGGCGTGTAATCCAGAGTCCAGTGCGCGCCGAGGACGAAAAGAACGCCCGGGGAAAACGACTGCTCCACCGTCTTCTGCTGCTGGCCGGGGCTGGATTGGATGCCGCTGCCGTAGGAGAACTGATAGCTGGCATGGGGCCTGAGACTGACCGGGCCCCACTGCAACGGATGCACCGCCTCCAGCCAATTGGCCACGGCGCTGTCGGGTGGAAAGACCTGCATCTCGCCCGGACCCAGCGCGGCGATGGCTGGCGGCGTCAGCGAAACGGTGGACGGCGGCGGCGCCATCACCGGCTGCGCCTGGGCCCCGCCCGCCAGCGCGCACAGGCCGCACACGACGAATCCTGCCTGCCTGGGTTTCATGGTGGCGAGACGGACGAAGACACTCCGTCGGGGAGATGGTTTTTTCATGGGGACGAGGGGAGAGGCGGACCCGGCCGGTCCGCAAAAACGGCGCGGCGTAATTCAGGCTTTCCAAACTTGACCCGCCTGAGTGGTCACTCCGGACATCGCGTTGCGCGTGTCCACGATGCACGGCACCCAGTCGGCCAGCTCCTGATAATTGACGGCCTGATGCTGGGTAGCGATGACCACCGCGTCGAACGCCCGCAGCGTCTCGCGGTTCCAATCCACCGAACGCGCGCCGGCCCAATGAGCGTGCTCGCGGGTGGGGCGGATGACCGGCACATGCGGATCGTGGTACGCCACTTCCGCGCCGCGCGACTTGAGCAGTTCCATCAGAGTATAGCTAGGCGACTCGCGCTCATCGTCCACGTCAGGCTTGTAG
>Ga0209086_10001616_pt1 | contig 18256 bp, 25 predicted proteins | sample M_130207_XF_Meta_FD_187312 | JGI IMG/M metagenome (GOLD analysis project Ga0209086, IMG submission 187312) | Freshwater microbial communities from Lake Montjoie, Canada to study carbon cycling - M_130207_XF_MetaG (SPAdes) (version 2) | ecosystem: Environmental > Aquatic > Freshwater > Lake... | reverse complement strand
GCCGATGCTGAAACACAACCAGACGTTGTTGCCGCAGTTGCCGCAGCTGTCGCCGCAGTTGTTAATGCTGAACCAGAAGTGGTACAAGATGCAGAAGCCATCACAGAAGCAATCACAGCAGCCGTTGCTGAATTATCAGCACCAGAATCAGAGGATGTGCAAGCTGACGTAGCAGATGCAGTTGCTCAAATTATTGCTACCGCAACCAATGTGGAAGAAGTCACAGATGCAGTTCAAATTCAAATTGAAGAAGCTGTTGCTGCTGACCCAGAACTAGAAGTCATCAATAGCCGTTTGACGGAAGTTGAAGCGAAAGTTGGACTGCTGGGAAAATAGGTTCCAGCGTAAGACACGTGACAGAGAATATAATGTCCACTGTCAAACGCTGGTTTAAAAACTGGTCAGTGTAATCAAAGTTCAAGGCTCCAGAAATGGAGCCTTTTTTATTTACTATATGTATATTTATTAATTTACGGAAAAATGGCTGAGTCCGGTCTAAGGCGTCCGACTTGAAATCGGAAGTAGGCGCAAGTCTACCGTGGGTTCGAATCCTACTTTTTCCGCCAATTTTGCAGCATAAACATAAATGGTGATGTGCAAGTTTCGTAAACTTGAAAACCGAGTTGGATTCTCGGATGCTGCTCCATATTGGTATATTATAAGTTCATATATACTATACTTATTGGTAGCTATGGCTACTAATAATATAACACTAAACGGTCAGACATTCAACAAATCTGACTCATTCAATCCAAACACAGAAAATCTACAAACAGATGGTCTTTCTGTGCTTTGTTTCAGTCAAAATGATGATTCTAAAGTAAATGACTGTATCATAGATGGTCAAGATGCACGCTGGGGAGGCAAAGCCTCATTAACATTTGGTCTTGAATATAATAGATGCACATTCAAGAATGGCACTGCACGAGCATTTGATATGGTGCGTGGTGGCAATGTTACATTTACTGAATGTATATTTGAAAACACTGTACGCAAACCTGTAGCATCACAGTATACTATAGCAGAACAATGTGACATTGGTATAAAAGGTGGTGTACATGATGTAACATTTCATAGTTGCATATTTAATGATATTTTAATAGGTGATTATAGTATATATGATCAACAAGATCGTCCAAAAGCTCGTCGCTTTACTTTCATCAATTGCAAAAATAAAGATGGTGGACCAATCATTATTCGTGGCAAATATGTTGATAAAGATTCTATCAATCTTGTTGGTACACATGCAAAAATGTGGGTTTGGCCGTCATTTTTAACCAAATTATATTGGATGTTTAATCGCAAGTTTGGCGATACTCGCAAACCAGATGGTTGGAATGTATATGATCCACGAGAGATAGATTAAAAACATAACATCGCAGTTTTTATATAAAAAATTATCTTGCCAAATTGGTAAGCGTGTATCATATTTATAGGTTCAAACGTCTAAAGACGAAAACTAAATAATAATATATGAAATATAATAACACACAAAATAACTCGCTGCTTGTGAAGCTCTTTGCTTCTATGATGCTGTTTGTGGTCGCTGTGACCAGTGTATTTGCCATTCCCGGCATTACATCCACAAACCTACAAACAACTGCGGGTGTAACAGTTACGGGTGCAGGTACTACTCTTAGTATCGTCGCCCCAAACAAGTCTGTGCTTACATGGCAGAACTTTGGAAGTGGCACGGATACTATTGCTATTGGAGATGCACTAAACTATACACTTCCTTCCAATAATGCATCTGTATTAAACATTGTTGCTGGTGGAGCATCTTCAACCATCAACGGTACACTTTCCTCTAACGGTAATGTATATGTTCTGAATCCAAATGGCATTTTGATTGGTGGCAGTGCCCGAATTGATGTCAACCGTTTGGGCTTGAGCACATCCGACAATCCATCATTTGCTAGTTTTTATTTCCAACAAAATGGCGTTATTCCGTCCCAAGACGGACTGGTTCCTGTTGCTGGTAATACAATCATCAACAATGGTGCAATCATTGCAGTAAGCGAAAATATTACTCTTGTTTCCAAGAATATCACAGTCAATGGTGTATTGTCTCAAGGAAATCTTGTGCTCAATGCCGATGGTAATGTTACTGTTGGTTCTGCTGGCATGGCTTATATCGCTGGTAATTTGACTATCAACAATCCAACCGGAACAACTACGATTGGTTCTGCTGGCAACAACACAATTATCACCAATAACCTAGTGGTCAATGGCAATTCTACAAGTGCGTTTTCTTCGGTTGCTACTGGCACAATACAAGCCAAGACGCTGAACGTCACGGCTGGAACAATTCTAGCCGATCGTATCAGCACAAGCAACACAACCGTAACTGGCACAAACGTCACTGTTAATGTTGGTTCTGGTGCTGGTACGCCTTCTGTTACCGCAGTTGGTAATGGCACAGTACAAATATCCGCTCCCGCATCTCTTGCCGTAAATGTCACCAATTCTGGTGTTGGTGCAACTAGCGTATCTGCTGGTGGCAATTTGACATTGGGCAAGGTGCAAGTTGAAGGTTTGGCTGGTGCTTCATTTACTGGTGCCGCCGTGACTGACACTTCGTCCAGAATCTTTGTTTATGGTAGTGCCGCGTTCACCGCAACTGCTGGAAATATTACCATCGACAAAGGACAACACAGTTTTGGTCCAGTTAGCGTATCTGCTACTGGCGAAGCCTTGATCTTTGAAGATGCAGCCACACAGCTGAACGTTGTCAACACTCCAAAGTTGACATTGCGTTCTGTTGATTATATTTTTCAAACTCCAACAACTGGTGTAGTTAATAGCTCATTGGTTTCTGTTGTGGGTGCTGGAAATATAACACTTGGTGCAGCCACAAACTCGGCTGGAAATTACACAATCATCGGCAATGATGTTGTGTTTGCCAACAACGGTGCATTGTCTATATCCACGACTGCAACTGGCAACGCTTCTGTTGCATCAACGGGCGCAGTGACTCTCGGCTCAACAACCACGGGTGGCACACTAACAGTTGCTTCTGCCGGAGCAATCACTCAAGCGGTTGACACAAAGGTATATGCCTTGGGTGCATCAAACTTTGTTGGAACTGGATTGACACTATCAAATGCTGGCAACGGCTTTGGTGGCATCACAGTTGATGTTGGTACAGCTGGTACTGCCACACTCACAGAAGAAACAACTCTAAACCTTGTTTCTCTTCGCGCTGCTAACGCAACGGTTAAAAGTACATTCGATGTTATTACAACTGGTATATTGCCAGTAGTCGCTGATACATTCAATGTTGTTGTTGGTGGGGATTTTGTTCCTGCTGCAAACTTCCGCGCTGTTAATGCTGTTACAGTATTGTCTGGTGGAAATGTTGACTTGAGTAATTTGAGTTTGATCACAAACTTGAATAACAAGAGCCCAAGCATCATTGCCAAAGGATACAAGGCTCCGCAGCCATAATAGATATTATAAAGTGTATACTTAAAAAACCCAACCGTAAATGGTTGGGTTTTTTTACTTATAATCAATCTTGATATATATTTATAATAAGATGACACGCATAGAACTAAAACAACTTATTCTTGAAGCGGCAAAAAAAGCCGTGGAAAAACGAAAGAAGCACAGATCTTCGTCATCGTATATAACATCATCAAGCGATGAAAAAATAAATCTATGTGTCAATAGAAGCTAGTGATATAAAAGAAGCCGAGAAACTGAGAGAAGAAATCACAAACACGCTTCAAAAAGAATATAATATTAAAAAACAAAAGAAGGACTAATTTTATGAAAAAATCTGAACTAAAAGAAATTATAAACGAATCTGTTGCAGAGGTGTTTGTAGAACAAACCCTGCAAGAAAGTTTTAATTATGATGCCGCGCAATTACACGAAAGAATGTTGAGCGAAGGTTTTGCAGATTCCACTAAAGCGGTGATGCAAGATGTTCCTGCAAAAACAAAACAACAGCTCACAGAGCCGTTGATTTATGCAATTTTGCAAAAACTGAAGCAAAGTGATCCAAAAGGGTTTGCTCAATTGCAGCAATATGCTAAAGATCCAAAAAAGTTGAATCAACTGTTGAATCATCCTACGATTCAAAAACAATCTGCCAAAGCGGGCAAGGAATTGGCAAGCGGACAACTCAACGAAGGAGATTCCGAATTTGAAGAATCATTTTACAATCATTTAGAAGAAGCATTGCAACGCGGAAAAGTTCCAGCCAAATATCAAGCAGCAGCAAAAGCATATTCGGACAAGAATCCTTCTCAAAAATATGACTGGAACAAATCAGTTGATGACAACACACCAAAAAAACCAGACGCTGGTGGTGCATTTGGAAAAACGAAGTGGAAGTTGAAACCGCGAGACCCAGTAAAACCTCAAAAATACGAAGATCCCGAAAGTTTTCCATCAAAACGAGATACACCAACTGATACAAAAAAACCAGAACTAAGTGCTGATCCAAAAAACAAAAAAAATTCTTTGGTAGGAATGATAGATAAAACTGGTATTGCCGCACTAAAAGGACTTGGAAAAGCGGGTGATATTATCGGTGATAGATTGAAGAAAATTGGGCAAACAAAGAGCGGTCAAATGGTTGCAAAAGCGACAGGTGGTATCGTATCGCGAGCATCATCATTCATTAAAAATCACCCAAAACTATCGGCGGGTGTCGCGTTGGGTCTAATTGCTGCGATTGGAACCGCTGCGGCGGTTGGTTCTGGTGGAGTCATTCCGCTTATTGCAGGCACGCTAACTGCGGGCATTGGCGGAGCCGTTAAAGGCGGAGTAATTGGAACTGCGGTTGGTGCCGGAAAAGAAATGGTCAAACAGGCACGCGGTGACAATGTTAAGAGTTTCAAAGATATAAACTATAAACAAGTGGGAAAATCTGCATTAAAAGCGGGCGGTAAAGGCGCAGCAATTGGTGCAGCAATTGCGGGAGGAACTCATGTTGCTGGTCAAGCAATAGCCGGTGCTGGGAAGATGATCGGAGGCAATGCTGCTGCAAGCGATGCGGTACAACAAACAGCCGGAACAGCATCCGATGCAGTGCAAGCAGAGTTGAAATCGGCTACATCCAAGGCTTCCGATCAGGCATTTGAAGCACTTAAAAATAGTAAAACCGCAGGAACGCTTTCAGCTGAATTGCAAAATGCAAATCCCGACTTGTATAGAGCACTGTCGGCTGGTGCACCGGGCGGAGAATTTAGTAGCGCACTTGAAGCCAAACTACAAGCAGCTATGCAAGCCGACCCAGCAAGAGCCAAAGTACTGTTAGATTTATATATGCAAAAAGGAATGGCTGCGCTTAGTAAAGCGAATGATATAGATTTATCTAGTTTTGCACAAGCAAAAGCAAACGTTGCATCTGCAACTGGAGATGCTGCTGGACAAGCCACATCTGTTATAAATCAAGCAGCAGCCGAGAAAGCAGCAAAGGGATTGAAGTTTGTGACCGACCAAGCAGAAATATATAAAAATGGTGGCGGAGTTGATTTGGATTCTTTAAAAGATATACTAGGATCGGTGGGACAGGGTGCAAGTAAAAACCAAACGGAAAGTATGATAAACGCATATTTGGACGGTCACTTACCAAAAGAAAAACTTGTTTCGTACTTTACCAAAATGGCAATAAGTCCAACGAGTGATATCTCGCAGGTGGCAGCACTAAACTCGGCTGGACAAGCTGCGGCGGGAGAAAAAGCGAGACAAGCGATTGAGTGGTTAAAAAATGCACCGCCACAGGATTTGGCAAACAATAGTGGACTATCCGGTATTGGAAAAATATTAGGAACAACCGGAAACGGTGCAGGTCAAAGTTTCACCCGCAACGCGGTAAGAGCATATAATATGGGTGCCGGAAATGAAGATGAGCTGTTAAAAATGTTTACCAAATTAGCCACCGCTGCGGCAAAATAAATTTATGAAAAAATCTGAACTCAAGGCACTGATCAAAGAAGTTGTACAAGAAACTCACGCTATGAACCAAGATTGGTTTGCAGAAGAAGTTGAACTTAATCCAGAAAAGCAAGAACAAATGACAACCACACAGTTGAATGGCTTGAATCAAAAATCTGAAAAGATGTTAGAAATAATGAAATCAAGTGATGTTAAGTTGGAACCTTGGATGATTGATTTGATCAGTCAAGCATATCACAACATTGATGCTGTTGCCAACAAACTGATGTTTGGTGATAAAAAAGATTAAGAAAGTTGTTGACTTTAGATAAAATTCTGCCACTATCTTAATCAAGAAAAGGGTGTGATGAATTGATCACACGGAGGTAACGGGTAGGCTTTCCTCCGAAGGACACGAACCGCAATATGTGCCTTCCTCGTTCTTTATATTTTCCTATCTTAGCTTAATGGTAAAGCTGGTCCTTTATAGGGGCATGATTGTGGGTTCAAGTCCTACAGGTAGGACCATTTTAAAATAGCAATGATTGTTGCTTCATAGCAATAGTATGTTTGGGTCCAACCAAATTGAAATGCTGTGAATGCAACAATATCGGCTTTTATGCAAGAGTAGGCAATTGGTTAAAAATAAAAGAGTTCGTATTTATACGAACGATAATATACTTATTTATGTGAAATTAAAAACACTTTTATTTGAGGTATTGGCAGATCACGGACTATTGGCAGCTATTATGCTGTCCAATGGAGAAATCTTTACTGGAAAACATCACGCCGAATGTGCCATGAAGATTAACGATAAATATCCAGATTTCAAATTTGATGTAGACGACTTGGGTGATTCCGACGAAAATACGCCGGAAGATGGGTTTTGGGACATCCAGAGAAAAGAATTCATCTCCAGAGAAGAAGCGTTCAAGGTAGTGAATGGTGATGGTGACGAGGACGGCGAGCTTCATGCTGGAGACGTATAATAAATGCAAGGGTAGGTAAGTGGCTAAAACAGGAAGTTTCATAAGCTTTCGCCGAAAGGCTCCGTGAGTTCGAATCTCACCTCTTGCACCATTTATTGTATATTGACACATATGTATTATTGAGTAATATAATCACAATATTAAAAATGAGTGAACTAGATCTACTAAGAATTCTTCCAAAAGAACAATTTACAGAATATAAAGGAAAATGTATACAGGTTCGTGATCTAATAAAGATACTTGAAAAACAGAATGAAAAAAATACTAATAATGGGATTACCCGGCGCAGGAAAAACAACACTGGCAACTGAATTAGCCAAGATGTTGAATGCAGTTCATTTTAACGCTGACGAAATTCGTAAAGAAATCAATAAAGATTTGACGTTTAGTATAGAAGATAGAATAGAACAAGCACGTCGTATGAAAGTGTTGTGTGATATTGTTGTTAGGTCTGGAAATTATGCTATAGCAGATTTTGTATGTCCAACAAAAGAAGCACAAGATATATTTAGCACAGAAGATACATATGTTGTTTGGGTTGACAGAATAAAGGTTGGTAGATACGAAGACACCAACAAACTGTTTTATCCACCAGAAAATTTTGATATGATAGTCAATGAATATGGATCTCCAAAATTTTGGGCTTTATTGATTGTTGACGAGCTGCAAGCACACTAATTGATATATTATATCTTTTGGTCATATATATTATATATATTTCTATATAATATATGGCAAAAAAGATCAAAGTTAAACCAACTGATATAATAAATAGTCCTTTGTTTGCTGGAGTGCCGCCGAAATTTGTAAAAAAAGCTGCTACTTTTTGTGAAGTAAAAGAGTATAGTGCTGGTTCATTTATAATAAACGAAGGCGAAAAAGGAGACTTTATGTTTATTATACTTGATGGTCAAGTGGATGTATTAAAAGGACCAAAGAAGATGAAATTAGCCACACTTGGCAAAGGTGTATTTTTGGGAGAAGGTGCATTGGTTAGTAGATCACCAAGAAATGCAAGTATTGTAGCAAATAGCAGTGTTAAACTTGCTGTATTTGATCAAAATGGATTTGATAAATTATCTGTTATGCATCCATGTATTCCTGTAACAATGATGAATATACACAATGAAAGATGCAAAGACACAGTGCGTAAACTCAATATATTAAAATCAAAAGAATTTATATTGATGGCAGCAGTTGGATTGGTGTTGCTTGTAAAAAATTCACATAGTATACTTCCAATGAATCTACATGATATTGCAGATCAAATTGCAAGTTATATTCCAGATCAAGTTATGGCATTGGGTGGTCCAGCAGCAGCAGCAATTGGATTGAAATTAAAACAAATGGAAATGGGTGACATTGTTTCTAAATTAGACAAGATTTGATAGTTTGTAGTTGACCAGAACAATATAATGTGTATAGTTATGTTTGTTCTTTTGAAATATGGTCGGGTGATGGAATGGCAGACATGAAAGTCTTAGAAGCTTTTGCCGCAAGGCGTATGGGTTCAAGTCCCTTCTCGACCACCAATTTAAATACTTTTTTCTGGTAGTAAATTCTTTGAGGTTCGTCGCCTCATTTACTGGCTGATATACAATGACAAAATCGTGGTTATTATTGATTGAAATGAAACGACTTCCGACACGCGGATCTGATATAATAGTTAGATTAGAGTCCTTGAGGTAATGACTTGATTGTATGTCGAAGGAGAGCATAACTGCGGTGCCATACCTTGGGATGACCAACCCAACGCGCAGTCAGAAAAAAAATAAGTGCTGACATTGGGGATGACTCACCTGCTGATGAACCAATGGCGCGGAGACGCAGGTCACTACCGCCAGCACTTCACTTTATGGCCGCATGTTGGAATGGTAGACAACCTTGACTCAAAATCAAGTGCTCTAACGGGCGTGGGGGTTCAAGTCCCTCTGCGGCTACCAATTTTATGAAAACTAAATTACCAAAACAAATCATTCGTATTGATGACGGTGAAGTATTTTCATTGAATGAAAATGAAACATATTCGCTTGAAATGATGAAACAAGAATTCCCCAATCATTTGTACAATGAATACACATATGAAGTTTTGATGGAAAATTTCAAAGGATGCTTTAGACACGAATAATTTTATGGATACTCAAACTATTACAACAAACTATGATGCTGGAAAAATTGCAAAGCGAGAAGCAATGCGTAAAGAATTAAAGCGAATGAAGATGCAACATATGATTGAACTAAATCAAACTATCAGTGAAAAAGCTGATGTTGTTGCAAAAAGATGGATTGCTGAGTTGAAACAAAAATAATTTTAGATATGGGCATATGGCGTAATGGTAGCCGCAGCAGACTTAAAATCTGTTTCTCGTAAGAGAGTATCGGTTCGAGTCCGATTATGCCCACCAATTTATAATATGAAAACATTATGGAGAATATGGGCAAAAGCCCTTGGAGAAAAAGCAAGTGAAAATGACTGCGAAGCAGATCGTGTTGCACTTGTTCGCACACTCATTGTGCTTTGTTATGTTATTACAAACATATTCATTGTTGCGGGAGTAATAAAGCATTGGTATGACTAAAGAACTTTATAAAAACATTATATAATAAGTATTTAATAACAAACACTTGACTTTTTATAAAAACTGGTTCATAGTTATGTCTGTTGGGGTTGGAATAGTCATATAACCCACGGGTCTATGACTTTTATATGAAAGGATACATACTATGCTCATTGCTATAGCATGTTACGCTGTTCTTGGCTTGATTGTCATTGTGGACGGCGATTATAACAGAAAGTAAACAGAAAATCATAAGAGGGTGGACGAAAAATCCACCCTCTTTTTTTCTGCTCGTATATTTATAAGTGTGATCAAACTGAAAGACATATTGGCAGAAGCCAAACTATACTCTTATTCTATAAAAGAAGTATTAGATAAGTTTCTACAGTTTGATGGAAAAACAATGATACTGTTTGATACAGAAACCGTTGGATTGGAGCCAAACACTTCATATATTCAACTTACACATATTGCTGCAATTGCATATGAAGGTTCTTCACTAAAAGAAATTGGAGAGTTTTCCAAAAAGGTAAATATTGGTTCCGCTTTGAACAATGCATTGAATGATCCAAATAGTACAGAAGCAAAGCAGTTGGATAAAGAAATGAATAGAAGATTGAAAAAATATGGCAAGCCAGACTTGCATCCAAGAGATGCATTAAAAATGACTGGTTATGAAAATCCAAATGCAGAAAAGTTGGATGAAAAAGAAGCATTGATTCAATTTGAAAAATTCTTGAGTCAATTTGATAATGTTGTGATACTTGCTCACAATGCTACATTTGATATGAAATTCATTGAGGCTCGTAGAAAATTAAATGGATTGCCGCCAAAAAAAAGATATCCAGTATTAGACACAGTAAACATATCACGATTTTTCTTTATACCAGCAATGCAAGCACTTGAAACAATACCAGAAGTTAAAACTATATTGGATGGTTTGCTTGCCAAGACAAAATATAAAAGTTATAGTTCAAGTCTTGGAAAACTTGGTGCGGTGTTGGGAGTCAAAGTTGATGGTTGGCATGATGCCAAAGAAGATGTGAAAATGCTTATGCAAGTGCTTCAAAAAATGATTGAATTTCTGAAAGCAAACTCAACAACAGATATTAAAAAATATATATCACCAGCAGCAAAAAGATTTCGTAAATCAAAATTCTAAAATATTATGGCTAATAACAATACATACACATGGCAGTTTCCAGCATTGGAAGTAACAAAACAACAAGGCGATTATACAGACGTAGTTTATACTATTCACTGGCGTCTAAACGGGGCAGATCAAACATCATCACATTCTATAGAATTATATGGCATGCAATCTGTTGCGCCATATAGTCCAGATAGTGGTTCTTTTATAGCATACAATCAACTGACCAAAGAAACCGTCACCGGTTGGGTTATTGGTGCAATGGGTGAAAGATATGGTCAACTAACATCCAGCATTGATACATCAATATATGCAATGATAAATCCGACGACACAACAACTAGCTCCACCTTGGTAATAACAACCAATTGATTTCAATAAAAAACCCACCGAAAGGTGGGTTTTGTTTTTTACATTAGATACGGTAGATATGCTCGTCTCAACACATCATTGGCATATTTATGATCAAATTCATATTTGAATTTACGATTGTCATATGCTTTCTTCAATTCTATTTCATAATTGTCGGCAAGAAAATTTAGCTGTTCCACTGTGTATTTTTCTGGTTGAGTTTTTACTCTCATAAGAAAAGTATGAACATTTGTGTCATATTGCTTCATATTGACAGGAAAATAACCTTTTTCAAACAATGCTTTGCCGCAGCTGGCTAGTCTAAAAAGCTGTGTAAAGTTCTTTGGACTAAAACCATACTTATCAAGGTGAGCCTTGCGTTTGCTGCCAAGTTGACCTGTGCGTTCTCCGTTGGCAAGACGCCGTTCACCCTGCATATAACCAAGCAAGCATCTAAACATCTTGTCTGTGTCAACAAACTTTAACTTGTTTGTTTGTATTTCTTCAAATATATCACTTGTTTCAAGCAAGTTGTCAGAGAATAGTATTTCAAGAGCACCTGTATTGCCATTGCGAAGAAGCTCAAAAAACTTACGAATTTCATAATAAACTATGTCATCTGTTTCTTGCTTTTGTATATGATCCATACGCTCCAATCCAAGTATTTTGGATGGATCTGTATTTACGAATACACCTCTGTAATCAAGATCAGACTCGGGAGTGTTGAGTCCATATGCTGTACTGCCTCCCAAAGCTTTTACTAGCATTTTCATATGTATATATTCAATAAAAAGTAGTGTTTTGTCAATATTATTCTATATTTATAAATGAATTTAAAATAGTATAAAATTATGATAACAACAACATTTACTTCAAACGGTACTTTTATTGCAACAGCATCATTGGCTGTGACTATGTCCGCAGTCGGTGCCGGTGGCGCTGGCAGCATAACCGGAAACGGTGGATCTGGTGGATCTTACGCAGAAGCATATGCAACATTGCTGTCTGGTTCTTATACCATCGTAGTAGGACAAGCCACCACAACTGATGGTGGAAATTCATATATTGCGTCTGGTTCCGGAAAAGTTCTTTTGAGAGCGCCGGGTGGAAAACAAGATGGCTCTATTGCACATCAAGAAACATTGCTAACAGGAAGCAGATACGCAACTTATGGCGGATATGGTTCCAACGACTTTCAAGGATACTCCAGTTACAACGGAGCTGGTGGCGGTGGTGCGGGTGGACAGACCGGAAATGGTGGAAACGGACAAAGTGCATTTTTCTCAACACCAAACGCACCAGCGTCCGGTGGGTTGGGAAATACCGCATCTGGTAACGGTGGAGCCGGTGCGTTTTATTATGCGGGGGCGGCTACAAATAGAGTTGTATCAGCACAAGCTGGTGTATTTCCTGGCGGCGGCGGCGGCGGATCATATGACTACGGTGCATCAACAGCCGGTGCTGGTGCAAATGGTAAAATCATCATTGTATCATAATACTAAATTTTAGTATAAAACAAAAAACCCCGCTTTTTAGCGGGGTTTCTTTTTAGTTCACATCAAGACGATATACTATTACATCGTTTGCATAATCATCAAATGCTACTTCAATGAGTCTAGAAACAATGTCCCAATTTCCACCTCCGCGAAAACTGCCCATTTGATAAGGAAATCCAACACATGGAACAGGAAGGTCCATATCATTTTCTGTCAAATATTTAGACATACCCTCAAGAGCATTATATAATGCATCATAGTTGGTTTGTCTCACTCCCTTACCATATAGATTTTGACCATATAGATTGAAAATCTTTTTGATTTGCGTACCATGCTTATTGTATTGTTCTGTTGGAATATATGCCATGCTAAAATTACCAAGAGTGTTTGACTTCTTTGACGCACACAATGTATCTACAGCATAAGCATCAGGATACATTTCACAAATAGTGCGAGCAATGCCACTGCCAAAAGTATTTTGACAATTGGCTTGATGACCAATTACCTCAACATCTTTAGCAAGCAATAGATTACCTTCTTTGTAAATTAGTTTTTTCATTACAACATTCTTGCTAAAAAAATAAAAAAGTCAAGACTTATTTTATATCACTTTTGTTAGATTTTATAATATTTATATGTATATGACAATGATACCCGGTCCAAACAATGAAATGATAACAGCATCAATTGCACCTGCTTATGGCAGTACTGCAAACTATTATCAAGGTACACAAGGTAAAAAAACAATAGCTACCGGAGGCACATTTCCAAAGACTGTTGTGAGTGGTAGCATCACTACATACGGCAATCCTGTATTGATTATGTGTTCTGGTGATGCAAATCCGGCGTCTGCCGGAACTTACGGCGTTATTCAATTATACAGAGGATCAACAGCATTATGCCAGACGATTCAATATGAAAGCTCCGATGCAAACGAAAATGTTCCATATAACATCAGTTGCATAGATCCAGTTTCGGCTGGTACATATACATATTACATGAAAGTAAATGAAATGGCTGGCGGAAACACCGATTTCGGAGAATCTTCTAGCCCAAACTTTATCTTGACTGAACTAAGTCGAGTATAACAAAAACCCACCTTTCGGTGGGTTTTCTTTTATGCGTCTTTGCCGTGATGGTCTGGTGCAACTGCACTACGTGGACTCAATTCGCGCACAATCTCATTCCATTCCACTGGACGTTTCATCCATTCCCAGCCAACATCAAGCCGTCTCAAAGTGGTATCTTCTTTTAGATTGCGGTGGCAGTGTCCGTGAATATGATATGCACCTTTGCTGATATGATTCCATGAAGCAATTGGATAATGAGTCAGCACAACTACTCTGCCGTCAATTGATATTTCTGCATAATGACCAAGAAATGTAAATGGACTGTTTGGATAACTCAATGGATATATTTCTATATTATCTGCCAATAATCCAATATCTTTGCGACAGTCATCATATAATTGATGAATACCTGCGTTATGATTGCCCCAAATAAAATATTGATGCTTGCAAGGCAGATGCACAATTCGTTTAGCATATTCCATAGAATTTGCACCAGCACCAATAACAACATCGCCAAGATTGAACACAATATCATTTGGTCCAATCATCTTGAGCATTTCATGAGTATGAGAGTATGCTTCATTGACATTTTGATAATTTCGTGGACCAAGAATAAATGGTTTGTCATGACCCAGATGTAGGTCACTTACAAACCAAATCTTTTGGTCAATTGATTTTAGGCTAATTTTCTTCATTTTATGCTTTTCTTGTATGATTCAATATAACTACGAATGTTCTCTCTGCCGATAGGATTCATAGAGTGAACTTGATAATCAGGAAATTCCAGATTATTGTTCATACAATATTCAACAATCCATTTGCAGCAATCATAGCCAGTTTTTTCTTTGTATTTATCATAATTTGGAACACCAACAATATAATGTTCAAGTCCCAAATCGTGATCAAATGAAACAAACGATGGCAAACCATGTTGCATGATATATTTTACAAAATCATCATAATTTCTTGCTATAATCCAAGGACCAAGCGGCATTTCTACCCAATTAACATTTTTTGGCAGACGTTCATCATCTAAAAATAATTTATACATCATTTTATTGTATCTAAATTATATACAATGTCAAGAGTTTATATGATTGCATTGTTGTAACTATCCAAGTATTTGTCTATCATCAGATTTGCTACTCTTGTACCAGCTTTATTATTGGTCTTCTCAAAGTGCTCTTTCTTTTTACTCCAATATTCCAAATCTTTTTTGATTTGTTCTTTGGTATAAGATATAGTGTTATCTGTTTCCATTGATAATGGGGTTTTGAGAAATCAGTGCATGTACGAGCTGACTTTCATACTGATATAAATCTTTCAAGTTGCCTCGCAAAATATCATGAATCTTAAAAAAGCCAACTGGACCAAGATATTTGAACTCGCGATCATAACTATACGAAACCCAAAGGTCGCCTCGCCAAAAATCTGGACCACCGCAGTTGTCCCAATACCAACCAAACTGAAGATATGGATGAGCAGCCTTGTTGTCGGCTACAATTCCAGTTGGTTTGCGAAAGTTGAGCACATAACCATGTTCTGCGATACATCCACCGTCGGTGAAGGTCCATCCATTCTTGTTCAAGAATTTGGCAACTTTGTTGTTTGCCTTCACTCTTTCAATCGCGTCTTTTCGCGGCATGTTGTGTTTCAACATGTCCATATAAGTGGTCACGTTGTTTGTTTCTGCCCAAGTGGACAATTTAAATTTTTTCATTGTTTTCATTGTAATCTTCCTCCACCAACCAATACATTTCTAAGTGTGCTGGACTGTCCTTTGCGACTAGTCTTGGCTTTAAAATCGGCAAATGTGTCTGGCAACATAACTTGCAGAAATCCAGCCGTTTTGTGCTCATATACTTGAGCACCCATATATTTTGATTGTGATACACCACGCTTTGCACAACGTAGGCAAACACGCAAACCAAGTTCGGCTCGTGCATCCTCAATGGATTCAGAGCAGCAACTGCAAGGATTTTTATATAGAGTAAAACCATTCATATACCGAAAATATTAGAGTAAGTATATAAAAAGTCAAGTGAAAAAGACATTTTTTAAAAATTGTTTAAAATAAAAAACATTGACAACAGCATATAATGTGATACTTATAGTAGCAGTTCTTTGATATCAATTTTGAAACATGTAGGGTAGTTTAAAGGACCGCTGTTTAGGAAACTCGCGGTCATTCTTCCAAGACAACATAGTAGGCATCAAGTTTCTTGTTTAAAAGCCGAAGTCGTGAAGATAGGACGAATTCCCCGAATGGAACTCCGGTATCAGATGCCCGAACTCTGGTCCCTACATGTTTTCTTTTCATGGGCGTGTTCTGGATTCTACTTTATAATGTAGGTTTAAGCCGCAAGCACAGAGTCTAATGTCTCTGTATAATACCCGTTGGAAAACATAAATGCTAAGAGAAATCTTGCAAAGGTGTCTTTTCTTTCTGTTCGCAAGAACAGCGGAGCCGAGACACTTGTCGCAGCCTAATAAAATAGGCTGTCCGTTGTCCTTGTGACACAGATAACAAGTCAACAACGTTCATCATCTGGCCGTTTGTGCGAGATAGAAGATGGTAGCACAAATCAAATACTAAACTTCAACTTCAATGTGGTGCTCTACCAAACATTGATGTATTATAAGAGATAAGCTTGTATATGTTTAGATGTATGTTATAAAACACGCGGGTTCAACTCCCGCCACGTCCACCATTTTTATTACATATATATGTAGAAAATTTTCTTGACGAAATGATTTTCCTGTATATATTTATGTTTGCTTTACAATCGTGTAAAAATTAAACAATAATATATAATATATATGACAAAGAAAATACTATTAATGATTACGGCAGCATGTGCCGCACTCACACTAACTGCATCGCCTGTGACCGTCACAGCGGACGCAACATACTACACCAAGTTTTTGGACCGTGGTGTTGTTGCATATAATGACGTTGCAGTCGTTGGTGCAAATGTCGAGGTCGCGGGTTTTGTATTGGGTGCAAGCACCTTCAATACTATTCAAGCAAATGCTGTGGGAAAGAACGTAGTAAGTTCTGGACTACTAAAGCGAATTGATACAACCGTTGGTTATAAGTTTACTGCTCCGCTGGCAAACTTGACCTTGGGTTCGGTCTATTCCTCTTATAGCAAGAGCATTTCCAACATTGCCAGCACAAACGAACCATTCGTTAAGCTGGATGGCAAGTTATGGAAGAATAGTGTGTGGGATATCACAGGTCGTTCTGATCTGAAGCTACACACCAATAATGTAGAAACAAATGTTAAACTTCCTTTTGGTTTTCAACACCTAAAGATTGTTCCTTCTATTGGATATGGATTCAATGATCCGGGTGCCGCTACAATTGCTGCATTGAAGAATGCAAAACAATATGCATTGGTTGGAGTTGGTATTGGATATTACACAAAATATGCCACATTGAATATTGGCGTATATCAATCCCGTGACACGCTATTTACTGCTGGAAATACCAGCAGTGGAGTGTCTGGTGGTTTGGCTGTAAAGTTCTAATAATCAGTTAGTTTTTATCAAAAAAGGACACCGTGAATGGTGTCCTTTTTTTATTGTATTGTTGACAAACATCAACATATGTGTAATATCACTATTATGATTCTATCACATAATATAGTTCCTTCACTTTGTTGTATTCACAATGGTCTAAAAGACCGAGGTGTTAAATTCAACACCATGACTTATGCTCAATACAAGAAATTGGGCAAAGACACAGCAATGAAGGTTCTAGCAGACCGCTCGCTCAATAATATCAAGACTATTCATGTTATAGTCAAAGAGTGTGCCAAAAACAAATGGAATTATAGAATTGGCAGCAATGTGTTTCCATTGATGACACACCCAGATTTGAAATTTGGCATAGATGATTTTTATAATGCTGCCGAAATTTATAACGAATTTAAATTGTGTGCCGACACTATCAAACAACACAAAGTTCGTTGCAGTATGCATCCAGATCAGTTTGTTGTTCCTGCCAGTCCAAACCCAAAAGTTCGTGAGAATGCTATTCGCGACCTTGAACAACATGCTATGATTATGGATTTGCTTCAACTACCACAATCATATGCAGCACCAATCAATATTCACATGAATTGTTATAATGACGCCAAGTTTAGTGAAGTGATTGATAGATTGGAAAAAGTTCTCAAACGCATGTCAAAATCCGTAACAAGTAGGCTTGTTTTCGAGAACGAAGATAAACTAAAGAGTTGGACTGTATATAATCTACACGAATATCTTTATAAACGCACAGGTATTCCAATCACATACGACAATCTTCATAACAAATGTAATCCATCCACACTTCTCGATGAACAACAAACATTTGATTTATCTGTATCTACTTGGCCAGATGGTATCATTCCATTGTTTCATTTTAGCGAATCACTTGCTGGTAAAAATCCACGTGCTCATGCCGACTTTCCTACATTTGTACCTATGGTATATTCTACATATAAAAAAGATTTGCATCTTGACTTTGAGTTCAAGCATAAAGAATCTGCTATAAATAAGATTTCTCGCCAAAACTTATTGACATTTGATAAATAATTGGCATACTAACTATGTAATCAACATTACATCAAAAAATAAAAACTAAATCATACTAATATGACTAAAACAAATAAAACAAACAATGGCCGCAAGGTCTCCACACTCGTCAAGGGTTCTACTTATGAACTTTCTTTTTCTCGCCCTGTCAAGGGTGTCAAGAGCGAAAG
>Ga0209086_10001612_pt1 | contig 18274 bp, 15 predicted proteins | sample M_130207_XF_Meta_FD_187312 | JGI IMG/M metagenome (GOLD analysis project Ga0209086, IMG submission 187312) | Freshwater microbial communities from Lake Montjoie, Canada to study carbon cycling - M_130207_XF_MetaG (SPAdes) (version 2) | ecosystem: Environmental > Aquatic > Freshwater > Lake... | reverse complement strand
GAAGCCGTGCAGACAATGGTGCTTGATGCGCTTGCCAAATATGAATTGGCTCAACAACAGTTGAACAATGTTCTGATGTCGCCTGAGCCTGCGGGTGAATCAAAGGCGAAGTAATCCGTGACAGCAATGCGCTCCCAGGAACATAAAATGGGACATAAAAATGGAACGTAAAACGGGACATGACATTCGCACTGGCGCTTTCGTCATCTTTGGCGTTGCAATTTTGTTCGCGGCGTTGGTCAGCATCCCATCGCTCACTGGGCCAAAGATGACTTTGAGTGCTGTCCAGTTTCCCTTCGACGGCGGGGTCAATGGGATCAAGCGCGGAACTCTAATTCTCATGGGTGGATTGAATGTTGGCACAGTTCAATCTGTCACTTTCAAGCCAGGCGTTGATGGACGTCCTCCCTATTTTCGTGCGGAGTGCTTGACGCTCGCCAATATGTACATACCTCGAACTGCCACGATCACAGTGCAGGAATCTCCCATCGGCGCAGGTGTGAATTTGATTATCCAGCTGCCATCAAGTTCTGCATCTTTTTCTTTGGACACTGAGCCGGATGATGACATGCTGCATGTCACTCCAAGTCAATCCTCTCTTGCGCTCTTGTTTGGACCTCAACGCGCCGCAGAGATCGTCGAGTCTTACAAGACGATCACGGAATTCAGTCTCGGTTCTCCAACCACGGACCTAAAGGAACGACTGGAAACTGGCGCAAATAATTTGGATGCAATTAAGACAATGTTCCGGACCGATTGGGAGATGTGGCAGGCGCAAGGGAATTCGATCAAGGATGGATATGACACCGCATCGGCCAAATCTGAGGAAATCTTTGCGATCTTTGGATCAGGAAAAGTTCTCGATAAAGAAAAACTCCAACCAGCATTCGATCGAATCAAGTCCAACCTCTCAACAAGTGGCGAATTGATCACGACTCTCAAAACGCGATGGAACGATGAAATCCTGCCGCCACTCGCTGATCTCATTGACCGATTCAAGAAGGACTGCGCGATCATCGAACGAAATTATGAATCGACGATGGCAATGTTGCAAGATGCCAAAGATACGCTTGGGAGTGCGAAGGCTGATATGCAAATCGCCGGCGTGCAACTCAATCGCACCGTTCGCGAAATTACATTGATGCCGTGGACACTCTTGGGGGGCACATTTGAAGACAAGGGTGAACAAGCTCAATTCAAAAAGATTGCGCTTGAACTTGTCCGCAGTACCACCGAATTGAATCTTGCGATTGGCTTCACTCGCGAACTTCTCGAACAAGATCCAAAGCTTGCAGTTCGATATCCAGAACTGATCGAGTTGCTCAATCAGTGGATCACACGAGCTGGCGCGAATCAAAATATAGCCTCTCAAGAACTCCTCAATCGCTTGCTTGGACCAGCGAAACCCTGATCATGCGCGCCGACGCGATCTGCATCGCGGACGAGACGGATCCGCGAATCATTTCTTTTCGTGGCGTTCGTGACGCGGACCTACGCGGTCGCGACGAACTCTTTTGCGTTGAAAGTCCTCGTGTTGTTCGGCGTTTTTTGTATGCGCTGCTCGCGCACAAACGCGACGCACCCACAGCGCCAACAGTCGCGCTGCACTCGTTGTTGCTCACCCCCGCCGCCGCAGAATCTTTGGACGATGTCTTGCGCGAACTTCTTGGTGAAGATTCGAAGAATGCCCAACCGAAAATCCCGCTCTATCTCGCAGACGAAACATGCATGACACGACTCGCTGGATACAAAATGCACAAGGGCGCTTTGGCGCTGGGATTTCGTCCAAGCGAGACCACAACTGAAGCAATGCTTGCAGTTCTTGCGAAGTCGGAGAATTTACTGATCACTTCTGGCGTTGTTCTGACCGACAACATCGGCGCAATTTTTCGAGCTGCAGGATCGTTCGGCGGCGTTGGAGTTTTGCTTGCGGGCGGATCATCAGACCCTTTGCATCGCAAAGTGATTCGAGTTTCTTCTGGACGTGTGTTTACAGTTCCGTGGGCAGAATCGAATGACATCCTCGGCGATCTCGCGCGACTGCGAAGTGATCACGGCTTTGCATTGATCGCTGCGGAGGACACGACTGACGCTGTGCCAATCGACGAGGTTTTTCAATTGCCCGCGATCAAAAATTCTCGAAGAATTGCTGTGATTCTGGGTTCTGAAGGAGCGGGAGTTTCTACGGAGATTCGCGCAATGTGCGATGCAACCTCGGTCATTCCAATGGCAAATCCAAACGCATTGATGGAATCAAGCGACCGACCAAGCCTGAACGTCTCGGTTGCGTCAGCCCTCTTCTTGCATCGATTGAGCAGCGCCCGAAGCCATGCCAGCGCCACGCACAGCTGATGCATCGGCGTTTGCAGGTTTGTCGCTGACGCGTTCGATCTTCGCTCCAAGACTTCGCAGCGTTTCTTCCATGCGTTGATATCCGCGGTCAAGGTGATAGACACGGTTGACAGTGGTTTCGCCTTCTGCAGCAAGACCCGCCAACACAAGACTGGCCGATGCGCGCAGATCGCATGCCATGACTTCTGCACCAACAAGACGCGGAACTCCAGTCACGACAACAGTTGGACCATGTCGAAGGAGTTGCGCTCCCATACGAAGCAATTCCGCGACGTGCATAAATCGCTCGGGATAGATTTTTTCAGTGATCACGGAATTGCCGGTCGCATTGCAGAGCAGCGCCATAAATTGCGCCTGAAGATCCGTTGGAAATCCTGGATGCGGTTGCGTGGTGATGACCGTTGGATTGAGATGTCTTTGACTGGTCACTCGAACTGTGCAACAACGCTCGTCTGCATCGGGAGTGATTTTCTGAATATCGACGCCGATCAGTCCAAGCCGATCGACCACGGCAAGCAGAGAATCGTAGGGAAAATCATCAATAATGATCTCACCATTGGTGATCGCTGCTGCGATTGCGTATGTTCCCGCCACGATTCGATCAGGCATAACGCGGTGACTTGTTCCGCCGAGTTCGTCCACTCCATCGATGATGATGCGTGGACCACCTGCACCGCGAATTTTCGCGCCCATCGAAATCAGCATGTCGGCGAGATCCACAACTTCTGGCTCGCACGCAGCACTTTCAATGACTGTTCTTCCAAGCGCCAAAGTTGCGGCGCTCATCACATTGGCAGTTCCCAAGACTGTCGATCCGTATGGACCGCCAAGGAAAACCGTTGCGCCACGAAGACGATCGGCACTCGCGTGAATGTTTCCATTGCGTAGTTCAATCTTTGCGCCAAGTTTTTCCAGACCGCGCAAATGAAGATCGACTGGTCGATCACCAAACGCACATCCTCCCGGCATCGAGATGATTGCTTTCTTGCGGCGAGCGAGCATTGGCCCAAGCACGCAAATCGAAGCGCGCATCGTTCGGACTTGTTCGTATGGCGCCTCGATGGAATTCGGGTCTTTGGTTTCCATCGTCACCCGATCATCGCCGATATGAACATCGACGCCGAGCGTATTGAGCAACCGCCGCATATTGGCGATGTCCGCCAGACTTGCGACATTGGTCAGTGTGACTGGTTCATTCGTCAGAAGGCAAGTTGCCATCAACGGCAATGCAGCATTCTTCGCACCTTCCACTCGGATCCGCCCAGAAAGTCGTTGACCACCTTGAATGACGAACTTGTCCATGGCGATCCTCCTTGATCGCGTCGTGCGTTTCATCGGATACCCCATTTGACGCACGGCGTGTCAAGGAGGCGTTCGTGGCGGCAACTCGCGCCACTTCGTGCAACATATTTCGGCGGTTCGACCCCTGCGGGCTTACAATTTCTTCCCGAGTTCTTGCATTCTTCATTCTTGTTCTCTCCCAGTTCTTTGGAACTTCCTACGATTGTGATTCGATGACAGTCCACCTCAACGACCCACTCCTTCCCGAAGCAAAAATGCACGTCGTCCTGCCCGGCGCGCCAGTTGTTGCGCACATAGCGTCGAGCGATTCCTGTATCCGCGGGAAATCCGCAAGTTTTGTGCGTCACATTGGCATCGACCTTGCGGGAACCCCGCTCGAAGGAACGTTCTTGGCAGGCCAATCATTCGGCGTCGTCGTGCCAGGCGTTGATAGCAAAGGGCGACCCCATAAAGTGCGCCTCTATTCGATCGCAAGTCCTTCCTATGGCGAAGATGGATTCGGGCGGATCATTTCAACGACCTGCAAACGAACAATTGAAGAAATCCCCGACGAAAATGACCCAATGCGATCTGACGGTCATCCGCTCATCTTGGGAGTTTGCAGCAATTGGCTCTGCGATCAATCCGTAGGCAGCGAAATTTTCGTCTCTGGCCCCAACGGAAAACGATTTGTTCTGCCTGTCAATCATTCAGATCATGATTATATTTTTATGGCAACAGGAACAGGCATCGCTCCATTCCGTGGAATGATTCACGAGTTGCTTGTTGGGCCTCCCGCCGGCTCGCCCGCTCACGCGAAGTGGTCGGGCCCATGCCAAAGCAAAATTCATCTGGTGATGGGCGCTCCGTATCGAACCGACTTGCTCTACGACAGCTGGTTGCGAGATCTTGCAAGCACGCATCCGAATTTTACTTATCACACAGTCATCAGTCGTGAACCACTCCAACAGCCTGGACACGGACCGCACACGCATCATTATGTAGACGCGCGTTTGGATTACTTCAGACCGCTCTTGGAATCCAATCGAACTCTCATCTACGCATGTGGCTTGGCGGGAATGCAGGTTGGGATTTTCAAGGCGCTCGCAATTGCTGGACTTGGCGGACAATATCTGACAGTGCACGAGGAGATCGCCGCGATTGCACCCTCCGAGTGGACCACCGAGCAGATCAAGCGCCGAGTGCGGCCGACGCATCGGTGCATGCTTGAGGTTTATTAAGAAATCGTTGTGACGGAGTAGTTTTTCAACGGTTTTTCCGCTCCCAACTCCATCCAAGTGGGGCGATAACGACAGAAAATCACTTCTTTTTGTCCTCGCATCGAATGCGGTCGATACTAGAATTGAAGATCACTCATGGCAGACGATTCTGGCGAATGGACAAGTGCAGAAGCTCGCGTTGAACGCGCGCGCGGTTTGTTCCAATCTGGAAAACTTGAAGAAGCTGCGACCCAACTTCGGCGCGCGCTTGCGACCGAACCAGATCGTGGCGAGTGGCATCACAATCTTGCCGTGACACTTGATGCTCTGGGTCGACATCCCGAAGCGCTCGCTTCCTATGAGCGCGCGATCGAACTTCTTCCAAATCATGCACACGCGCTTCTTGGTGCAGCGCAAGGATCTATTCGCACAGGACACCCTGATCAATGCGTTCGATATTGCGAGCGCGTGTCAAAAATCGATTCCAAACTCGAGCCCGGATATTCGATGAGAATCATGGCGCTTGGAATGCTGAATCGATTTGAGGAAGCCGAAGCTGTTTATTTCCTTGCGCAACAGTATCTGCAAGAGATGCCTCTGTGCTTAGCCGAAATGGCAAACATTCTTGCGCAACAAGGAAAGTTCGAGCGGTCGATCTGGTGTTATCGCGAAGCGATGTCGCAGAATCCAAAACTCGTTGCAGTCAAGACTCGTCTTGGAATCGTCTTTCTTCGAGCAGGACAATTGGAATCCGCACATCAAGTCTTGATGCAAGCACTGCGCGAACAACCAGGCGATTCGGGCACATTGCTTGCACTTGGTCGCACGCTTGAAGGATTAGGACGCACCGTTGAAGCTGAAGAAAAATATCGACGAATTATCGAACTCGAACCTGCGAATCATGCTGCGCATATTCGACTTGGCGATATCGCTCTGCGCGCAGGTCGATTGGACGAAGCGCGCGCTGCATATTCGCTTGTGATCACCCTTGGCGTAACGGACACCGCCGTACGATTGCGCTTGGTGGAAGCCCTTTCGCGCTTGAACTTGCGCAACGAGGCAGGGCGACATCTTGAAGAACTTTTTGCCCGCGCAATTATTCCAGCCAATTCCCCCATCGTTGAAGATGCGTCAATTGCACTGGGCGCTGCAGGAACTGCAATTGAATGCGGCCGACCAGCGGTGGCAATTCGAATTCTCTCCGCTTCGCTAAATCGACATGCAAAGGACGAACGACTTGTGCGCAGACTCGCGCGGGCTCAGTTCGAATCAGGAGATCGTGTTGGAGCGCGTCGCACGACACGTCGAATGCTTGCAATCAACAGGAACTGCATGGAGACTCTGCACAATATCGCTCTCGATGCGATGACTCATGGAGAACTTCGCAGATCATCTGCAGCGATTGCCCGTGGATTGAAATTGCAACCTGCAGATCATGGACTGCGCCGAATTCGCCTGCGAATCGTGGGGATTCGCATCAAAGAATATCTCCGATCGACATCGCGTCGAATCGAGAATGCAATCAAGTGGATTGTCGATCGAATCAAATCGATCAAACGACCGATCAGTTTGCGGCGTTCGTGAAAGGCAGAAGCGCCATAAATCGCGCGCGCTTCACAGCCTGTCCAAGCATCGACTGATCTCCAGCGGACATCTCCAAACGCTTTCGCGAAAGAAGTTTTCCGTTTTGGGTCATCGCACGGCGAAGTTCATCCACCTGCTTGTAATCGATGAAGAGACGACCCTTTGCATCTTTTTGGCGGCGAATGACTGGAGGAGGAGGTGCTTGAAATTGAGACATAGTTTCTTTCCACGGCGCAATGCGCCGACCGCGAATCATTCCGTCTTGGGCTTATGCGGTTTCGCACCAAGAAGTTCGCCACGGACCCCAATGAGGGGGCTTCCAGAACATCTAGAAGCAGCGAGTCGGATAGGGTATCCGATCCTTCGCCGAATGCCAAGCCCGGACCAGTCCCAACGCCCTCCCCAATGCCGCGAACCCTGATTTTATCTGATCTGCACCTTGGACTGCCCGATGTTCCCTGCGGTCGACCGCCGCGAACGCCAGAAACGCTCGCCCCCCTTTTCCAAGCGAGCGATCGTGTCATTTTGAATGGTGATACCGCTGATATTCACCACATTCATCACCGCGAACAAGCGCTGAAATTGCTCGATGCGACTTTGAATCTTGCTGCGCGCTGCGGCGTTTCGGTGACGCGCATCAATGGCAATCACGATTACGACCCCGCGCAATTGGACTTTGTCGATCTCTTTGACGGCGCAATCTTGGTGACGCATGGTCACGCATTCAGCGATTCGATGTTGCCGTGGACTCCAGCGCACAAGATCATCAGCCGAACTCTGTTTGCAGCGCGCGAGCGAAATGAAAAAACGCTCGAAGGTTTTCTCGCCGCCGCAGGTGAAGCATCGATGTCGCAATGGAAAGAGCCCGTGACATACACAGAGCCGACCGCGCTTATTTCGATTGGTCTCAATCCGTTTCGAGTTGCGAAGGTGCTTGCGTGGTGGAGAAAATATCCGCGCGAAGCTGCACACTTTTTAGATCGATTTCGTCCTGCAGCGAAACTGTTAGTCTGCGGACACTCGCACCGCGCAGGATCGTGGCTTGTTGGTGCCACCCCCACCAGTACGCGAAGACATGTCATAAATACTGGTGGATTTACATTTCCATCATCGCCGCGCGCCGTGTTGATCGACGATTCTGCCACCGAACTTTCTGTTGAATTGCGTGCGATCCGTCACCGCGGAGGCCGTTATGTGCTTGACTCGCGCGTCGAAACAAGTTGTTGGCGCATCCAAAGACCTGCATCTGATGCGCGTTGAATGTCGATGTTTGTGTCGAAGCCTGCGCTGACAATCGCACGCGTCAATGTTTCTGTTGCGACATTTCCCGCTGAGCCGGGCGCATATGGACAACCACCCAATCCAGCGACGCTCGAATCGAAAGACCGAACGCCAATTTCTAAAGCACGCAAGGCGCATGCGATCGCTTGACCGTGCGTGTCGTGTAAATGCAGAGTCGTCTTGCTTGGTTCGATTATTTTTGCAACGGCTTGATAAAGCCGCGAGATCGAATCTGCATCCGCGGCGCCAATCGTGTCACCAAGATCGATTTCGTCGACACCCATTTCTAGAAGTCGTGCGCATACTGCAACAACTTGCGCAGGATCGACTGGACCGTCGTATGGACATCGAATGATGCAACTGACATATCCGCGCACAGGTTTTCCAGAAGTTCGTGCGCGGGACACAACGGGGGCGATTCGCGCAAGCACTTCATCCACCGATCCATTTGTATTGTGCTTGCTGAATCCCTCCGTCGCAGAGACAAAGACCGACACTTTGTCGACGCGTGCTTCGAGGGCATCTTCAAGACCTCGTTCGTTTGGCACAAGAGCCGAATAGATCGTGCCAGCGCGACGCGTGATGCCGCGCATGACTTCAGATGCATCGCCAAGTTGCGGAACCCACTTTGCACTGACAAAGCTGGTCACTTCGATCTCTGGAAATCCCGCAGCGGAGAGTTGATCGACGAATTGAATCTTGATTGCAGTTGGAATACGCACAGATTCGTTTTGCAATCCATCGCGAGGACCAACTTCTGTGATGCGCACCTGACTCCCATTGGGGGTCATGATTTCTTCTCGGCACTGCGCTTGGATGAAGCGTCAAATTTCCGTTGCTCTTCTCGCGCAGCGCGCCGAAAAATAATGAGTGCAAATACTGTGACTCCCACAGAAAGTATTGCGGCGGCGATAAACAAGATCACATCTGGTGTGAATGCCCATTCGTTTTCGGTGATTGCCTGGGGGTTCATGCGTGGGGGTTTAAGCGTGGGGGTTTAAGCGTGGGGTTTCAGCCTGTGGGTTCAGATTTGTTTCTCAGAATTTCCAATCTCAACCGGTATTTTCACCGCCGCCAATTCCGCCTGAACAGTTGCGCGTTCGGGACGACCCTCAGCTGCAATAATCAACTCCGTCCCAGCAGACGAATGTGCATAACGAACAGTTGCAAATCCCACGCATGCTGCGCCGAGCATTGGACTCATTGTGCTGCTTGTGACAACGCCAACTTCATCGCCAATCGACCCTTCGTTGCCGACCGCAAAGATTTGCGCACTTTCAACGGGAAGTGAATCAGACATCATGCGAAATGCTCGAACGATTTGCTTCGGCTTGCCCAAACTGTTCATGCGCGCAACAACTTCTTGCCCCAAATAGCACCCCTTGGTGAAAGAAACGCGCCGATCAATCAGCCCTGTTTCGTGCGGCAAACTTGCTGGACCAAAGTCGACTTCGAAGAGCGGCGTTCCACCTTCTATGCGCGCCATATTGAAAGCATGCCATCCGCATGGTCGACCGCGACGTTGTCCTCCCTGCAATAGGTCGTGAACACTCAGTAGTGAATTCCATAGTTCAAGCGCACCAGTTCGAGCAACAAATATTTCGATTCCACAAACGCCACACGTGTCGACGCGAGCAAGCACGCACGAGATGTCACCAATCGACGTTGCAACGCAATTGTGAAGTGCGCCAAGAGTTTCGACGGCTTGCGCATTCACACCTGCAAGCTCTAGCAAATGAAGCGTTTCCGGACCATGCACAGCAAGGCGATAGTCGCGACTTGAAACATTGGCAATTGTCACATCTTCAGCAAAAACAAAGTTCGTGAGAGTTGTTGCCGTATTCGCAGCAACAGCACCAGCGCAGTCAATGAGAATGCGATCACCGATTTCGCACAACAACAAATCCGCTTCGATGCGACCTTTGCGATTCAACCAGAACGCTTCTCGCGTTTGCCCCGCAGAAAATCCTTTCATGTCTTGCGTCAACATGCGCTGAAGAAACTCGACTCTATCGCGACCGCAAATTTCCAAAGTCCCCCGCTGCGGCTGATCGCACAGCGCTGCGCCTCTGCGAATCGCTGCATATTCCGTCTCGACGCGGTCAAAGGCACCAACGATTTCGGCGCTTTCTCCCCAAGGAATCCATGTAACTTTGGCGGCGTGGGTGGCGTGTGGGAAGTCTGCTGATCCACGAGCATCGCCTGCTGCAGTTGCTCGCCGAGCGGTTTCGCCACTTGCAAATTCGTCATGACGTGCGCGCAGCGGTGACTCGGAGTGGAAGGAAGCGGAACTCATTGGAGAATCATAGACTCGTGTCATGAACTATGAACTTCTCAAGCGTCTCTGTGAAACAGCAGGAATCCCAGGACGCGAAGAACGCGTCCGTGCGCTCGTCCAAAAAGAAATCAAAGGACTTTTCGACTCAACGACAACCGACGCGATGGGATCGCTGATTTGCACCAAGAAAGCCACGCGAAAGAAAAAGGGCGTTGCGACCAAGCGCGTTCTGATCGCGGCGCATATGGACGAAATCGGATTTTACGTTCGGCACATCGACGAGCAGGGATATCTCTGGCTGAATCCAGCTGGGGGATTCGATCCACGCAATCTTTTTTCTCGCCGAGTGATGGTGATCACCGACCACGGCGATTTTCAAGGCGTCTTGAATCCTGGAGGAAAGCCAATCCATATTTCCAACGATGCTGAACGCAACAAAGTTCCTGGAACAGAAGAGTTTTTTATAGACCTCGGCCGCGATCCAGCCGAAGTTCGCAAAATTGCCCAAGTCGGCGACTTCGTCGTGATGCACGAGCCTTTCTTCGAGACTCCGCTGAAAGTTGTCTCGAAAGCAATCGACAATCGAATGGCAGTTTTCACCGCAATCGAAGCAATTCGCCGCGTCGCCAAGTCGCGCGCTGGTCATTCGTGCGACATCGTGGTTGCATTCACAACGCAAGAAGAAGTTGGACTTCGTGGAGCGCAAGTCGCAGCGAACGCAGCAGGCGCAGAAATCGGCATCGGACTTGATGTGAATCTTGCATGCGATACGCCTGGTATTCCAGACAATCAACGCGTCACCAAGCAAGGTCTCGGCGTCGCAGTGATGATCCAAGATTCATCGATGATTTCTGATATCGAACTTGTGCGGCAATCATGCGCACTTGCCAAGCGACATCGCATCGCACATCAGCGTGCTGTTCTGCCACGCGGCGGGCAAGATGCTGGCGCGATTCAGCGATCAGGACATGGCGCTCGATGTATCGCATTCGGACCTGGTACGCGATACATCCATACTGTGACCGAAATGGTTCACAAAACGGATCTTGAAGCGACGATCGAATTGCTTGCGGTTCTGCTAGGCGATCTCTGATCGCACATCACTCGCGAGGCGGCGAACAAAGCGGACCCCAATCATCGACATATCCATGTTCGGTGATGACATGCAAGAATGCGGGGACAAGTTCGACCAGCGCAACAATCGAACGATCGACTGCGATTCGATTTTGATTACCACCATACGAAGCGGCTCCCAAAGTCAATTGATGAACAGTCAATCCGATTCGCTCCAAGAGTCCAGCTAGAAATCCCGCGTCATCCGCTGGAATTTCCAGGCTGCGGCTCGCCGGTGAATTCGCACTGGTCATGCCAAGAGCTTGTGTCAGATATGGATCATTCCACATCAATGGCGCATTCACGCGCAGAGTGCCAAGCAACTTTGGCATGATGCTGTCACGATCCCACTGAATGACTTGGCGAGCAAATGATGCGGTCGCTTCTCGTTGCGCAAGCGGCGCGCCAAGCAGCGCACTCCATCTGCCGAAGAGCGCACCCGCAGATGCCCAGAGTTCGATCAACTTCGTGTCGTGTTCGTTTACAGAACGAGACTCTGACATCGCAAGCCATGTCAATGATCGATGCACACGAATACGAGCATCTTCATACAAATGCGCTTGTGCATAGGAATCGCGGCGAAGTTTCCAAAGACTTCGCAACACCTCGGCGCGGAGTGGAGCGAGTTCGGTCGGTGCGTGCGGGCTTGCAGATGTATTCGGGTCGATGTTCATTCGCTCTCTTGTCGTACTTTATTCGAAATTGGAATTAGACTGATCGATTCTCGTGCAGGGAAACATCGATATGCGATCCACCACCCAAGAATTGTAAACGTCAATCCCATGAGAAGGTTCACGCCGCCAATCAAAAGTGCGGTCAGCAGCGAGTGGCGCATCGCCTCGACAATCTCGATCGAGAGCGTGCTCATTGTGGTCAATCCTCCGGCGAAACCGAAAACAAGTAAACGTTCAAGAGTCAATCTTCGTGAAGGTTCATGGAGCGCCACGCCATTTGCGTCCAAAGAGCAAAGCCATCGAAACGCGAATCCTGCAAAACCAGATCCAATCACATTGACCAGCGCAGTGGCGGTCCAGATTGGAAATCCAATTATTGGCGCAAGAAATTGCACAAAGATGCGAATGCCAGTGCCCACGAACCCGCCGCATGCGATGCCGAGCAAGCCGGACATGTGATGAGTGATTCGTCGACCTGCAAGCGGGATGATTGCTGCGGTCGAAATTGCACTTCGAGCCACAAACATCGCAGCGAAGAGAGAACTGATCCAAGCAATGAGCGGACCGCCGATCATGGTTCCCATCGCAACGGTGACTGCCGCACGACGGCGGCCGGCAATCCATTGCACGACAATATCCACGCACATCGAACTGAATGTTGTGAATCCACCAAGAAATCCCAGCGTGAAAAGCGCCCACTCAAACGATCCTTCAGTCATTCGCACTGCGAGGCCCGCAAGCGCACTTCCAAGCAAATTGATCGACATGACCACGCGCCAACTTGAAATCCCTTTGAAAACGAATTCGTCGCGCACAACGATGCGAGTCCACGCGCCAAGGCCGCCCCCCACTGAACCGATCAATAGCAACTCGTGATTGTGCACAAGAGCATTATCGCTGATTTCACAGTACTTGTCGCTGCGAAAGCGTCATGCCGAAAAATACTTTGCCTGCGGATGATGCACAATGATTGCGCTTGTCGACTGCTCTGGATCAATTTGATAATTCTCTGTCAGCACACAACCGATTCGCTCGGGCTTGAGAAGGCGGAAGAGTTTTTCTTGATCCGCCATATCTGGGCATGCAGGATATCCAAAGGAATAGCGACTGCCTCGATAGTGCTGCTGAAAAAGTCGTTCGACTTTCGGATCATCCTCGTGAGAAAATCCAAGTTCCATACGCACACGCTTATGCCACATTTCCGCAAGAGCCTCTGCGCACTCGACTCCCATTCCATGCAAGTACAAATATTCTGTGTACTGGTTGCGCTCGAAGAGTGACTTTGCTCGAACGCTTGCTTCTGTTCCCATCGTCACGCAAGTCAGCGCAAGGACATCGCGTTTGCCACTAGTCGTGGGCAAGAAGAAATCGCTGATCGAAATTTTTCGGCCAGCCTTCTGACGAGGGAATGAGAATCTTTCGATTTCTCGCTCTTGATCGACTGGATCATAGATGATCAAGTCCATATCCGACGAATTGCAAGGGAAATATCCCCACACCACCGCAGGTCGGAGGATTTTTTCTTGACGACATTCGCCCTTCAATCGCGTGAGAATTGGCTCGACTTCATCGGCGAGAAATTTGGCATATGCAGCGTCATCAAAATCGCCGCGACGAAATCCCCACTGCCCGCGGAAAAGCGCGGTTCGATTGATGAAGGGATAAATCATGTCCAAATCAAGACGCTCTACCAAGCGGGATCCCCAAAACGGTGGATCAGGAATCGGATTGTCATGGAGCAAGACTCCGCCAACGGTCGCACCTGAATCACAGTTTGCAGTATCCGGAAACGCAGTATCGAATTCATTGCTCTTCGATGCAACTCCCACCGCGGTGATCTCGCTTGCTCGCAGCGCGTTCGCTTTGACCTTCGCGTCGACCGCTGCACGTTTGGCAAGACGCGCATCGATCTCTGAGTTGATCGCAGGCAGCGTACCGGTTGCCATCGCCTCGCACACTGACAGACCTTCGAATGCATCGCGGCCGTAATACAGTTCGCCTTGATAGACCTTGCGGAGATGACCCTCTGCATAATGTCGCGTCAGCGCAGCACCACCAAGCATGATTGGCACACGAATCTCTTGACGATTCATTTCTCGCAGATTTTCTTCCATCACCGTCACGCTCTTCACAAGCAATCCGCTCATTCCGATCGCATCTGCACCCGTGGTTCGCCACGCATCCAGGATTTGCGCGAGACTCTGCTTGATGCCAATATTGTGCACTTTATAGCCATTATTCGAAAGAATGATGTCAACAAGATTCTTGCCGATGTCGTGCACATCACCTGCGACAGTCGCAAGCACAATCGTGGCCTTCGGCTTCGCATTCATTCCAACGCGCTCCATATGCGGCTGGAGAAATGCGACGGATTTCTTCATCACAGACGCGCTCTGCAACACAAAAGGTAATTGCATGCGACCTGCGCCAAACAATTCGCCAACCGTCTTCATTCCAGCCAAGAGATAATCATTGATGATTGCCAATGGCGAATAGGTCTTGAGTGCTTCATCAAGTGACGCTTCTAGCGACTTCTCTTCTCCATCGATGATGTGCCTCTGCAAGCGATCCTCAATTCTAAGAGTCTCCATCGGCTCAGCCTTGACCGCAGAAACTCCATCTGGAAAAAGCGAAATGAAATGCAGAAGTGGATCGAATGATTCTGGTTGTCCTTCAGGTCGTTCTGCGCCCCGTCGATCAAAGACCAACCACTGCGCGGCCTGCCAGTGTTCTGGCGGAATCTTGCTCTCTGGCAGAATGCGCGAAACATGCACGATGGCCGCAGTCAATCCACGAGACCGCGCTTCATGCAAGAACACACTGTTGAGCACTGCCCGAGCTGCGGGCTTCAAACCGAATGAAATGTTCGACAGTCCAAGAATGATGGAACACCGCGGAAATCGCTGGGAAATCAGCCGAATTCCTTCGAGTGTTTCCAGTCCCAACTTTCGGTCGTCGGCATTTCCAGTTGCGATCGTGAACGTCAAAGGATCCCAGAAAAGATCGGATTCATCCAACCCCCATTTGCGCGTGAACAAATCATGGATGCGCTCGGCGATCTCCAACTTGCGCACGGCTGTCTTTGCCATGCCTGCTTGTGGATCTTCGTCGATGGTCAATGCGACGCATGCAGCGCCATACTTTTTCAAAAGTGGACAGATGCGATTCATCCGCTCTTCGCCATCCTCCAAATTGATCGAATTGACAATGCAACGCCCCGGCGCATGCTGCAATCCAGCCTCGAGTACATCCGCCTGTGTCGAGTCGATCATCAACGGAGCATTCACCTGCCGTACAAATCGCGCGATCGTTTCAGACATATCACGTACGCCATCTCGGCCAACGAAATCGACGCAGACATCTAAAACATGAGACCCATCACGCAATTCTTCTTTTGCCATCGATGCCAGCCCGTCCCAATCTTCGGCATCAAGCAGCGTCTTAAATTTCTTTGATCCATTTGCGTTCGTTCGCTCGGCAACAATCAAGAAAGAATTGTCTTGGCGAAATTCTGTTTCGGTATACAAACTGGAACACGCTGGAACCGGCAACTCGATTGCTCTGCTTGGCTTGGTCGAAGTCCAAGGCACTGCCTTGCGAAGTGCCGCAATATGTTCGGTCGTCGTTCCACAACAACCACCAACGATGTTGGCTCCAAATTCCTCTATAAAACGGCGCATTGCGGTCGAAAAATCCTCTGCGCGCAGCGGATATTCGGTTCGACCTTCGACCAGAATCGGCAATCCCGCATTGGGGATTACGGAAAATGGGCGATTCCAATGCTTGGCAATGTGCGCAAGATGCGGCGTCATTTCCGTCGGTCCTGTTGCGCAGTTTAATCCAAGCGAAGCAATTGGAAATGGTCGCAGGGCATTGACCACAGCGCTGATATCAGACCCCAAGAGCATCGTGCCCGTGGTCTCCATCGTGACGGAAACAAGAATCGGCATATCGCGAACAGTTTTTCCAGCCGCTTCGAGCGCTTCTAAACATGCGGTCACCGCACATTTAATTTGCAAAAGATCTTGGCATGTTTCGATCATGAAGCAATCTGCGCCGCCATCAATCAAACCGCGCGCCTGTTCTCGATAGGAATCCGTCATCACCGACCACGATGCTTGACCGAGCGTTATAAGTTTCGTTCCAGGCCCCATCGATCCAGCGACAAATCGAGGTCGGCCAGGTTCGGAATATTTTGCGCATGCAGCGCGAGCGATCTGCGCCGCTTTGACATTCAGGTCATACACCCAACCAACCATTTCTTCATCAAAGTCTGCCGCGACAAGTTTGTTGGTTCCGAATGTGTCAGTCTCTACAACATCAGCACCCGCAGCAAGAAAACTTTCGTGGATGCGCTGAATGATGTCTGGTCGAGATCGCACCAAGATGTCCGTGCAATTATCACGACCGATGTAATCCGCAGGAGTGCAATCGGCGCATGCGTGGATGGATGTTCCCATCGCTCCGTCGAAGACGAGCGTTCGTAAATCGAGTTGACCGAGAAAAGTTGGAGTCACGAGACAAGGATATCGGCGTTTTCACTCAAGCGCCATCATTCATCCGGATAAACGGATGAATAGCCTCTTACCCCACATTTTCTGCTCTCAGATGCGATACTTGCCCATATGCAAAGCCTCATTCTCGTTTGGCTTACAGCCTTCGCCAGCACAACTTCCATCTGCGCTTGCCAATCGAATCCCACGGCATCATCTGTTTCACCTGCTCCAATAGTGCAAGCCGCGGTGCAAGCAGACCAACCCATGGAAGAATCGCAGGCGATGCTGAATGGCTTGGTATTCGATCAAGTGTGGGTCATCATTCGCGACACGCACCCCGACCCTTCACTGAATCAAGCTGAATGGAACGAAACGCGTCTGCGTTTTCGTGATCGTGCGGTTGCGGCAACCGACGCTGACACATTTCGAACCGTCCTGCGAGACATGCTTCAAACGCTTGGCGAAAGTCACTTTGCAATCATTCCAAATTCTGTTTCAGGTTCGCCAGGTGCTGTTGGCGGTTGGTCGGGAGTCACAGTGCAAGTTCTCGGCGGCGATGCAATCGTCACTCGAATTGCCGAGAAAAGTCCAGCAGCAATAGCTGGGATCAAGACGGGCTGGAAACTTCTTTCGTCTGAGGGCGATTCGATCGACCCAATCATCAAAGTGTTTGGAACGCCACGCACATCGCTCGAGAGACTTGCTCGCGAACAAGCAGTCAACGCATTCATCGGCGGCCGGCCAGGGATGAGTCCGAAATATCTCTTCGTCGATTCCAACGGAAAAGAGCACGAAGTCATCATCACCTTTGAAGATCCACCAGGCGAACTTGTAAAAATGGGAAATCTTCCGCCATTTGCCGCAGAATCCAAGTGGTGCTGGCTCAGTGAAGATGAGATCAAAAGTATCGGTGGTGATCCACGATTGACCGGGCGTATTGGATATCTCAGCTTCAGCATTTGGATGACGGCGCTCTCCGCAACCATCGACGATGCATTGACCGCATTTCGGACTGCGGATGGCATTGTGATTGATCTTCGCGGCAATCCTGGCGGACTTGGATTGATGGCAACAGGAGTCGCAGGACATTTTCTCCAAGAACCAACATCGCTCGGGAAGATGCAAGGTCGAGATATGAAACTCGACTTTCGAACGAATCCTCGAACAGTCGATCGCAATGGAAATTTAATCGGTGTTTTTACAGGTCCCGTCGCAATTCTCATCGATGGTCATACTGGAAGCACATCGGAAATTTTCGCGGCTGGATTGCTGGATATGAAGCGTGCTCAGCCATTCGGTCAGACAACCGCGGGTGCAGCGCTGCCTGCAACAACACACAATCTGAAAAATGGCGATGTGCTCCTGCATGCAATCGGTGACTTTCGCACTCCTTCTGGCAGCTTGGTCGAAGGGATCGGCGTGAGCCAACAGATCGGAACACCTCCTACTCGAGCTGACTATACTTCTTCCCCTGATTGCGAACTCCGTGACGCGCTCCAATGGATCGCGCACGAACGCTCTCGAAATTCGTCCGAAGTAAAAAGCCCATAAGAAAGCCAACAAACACCATGAAAATGCACGCAACATCGCCAATCCAATTCGCACCAGCACTCTTGACAGCAGTTGCACTCATCGCATGCTCGAGTGTTGCCTTTGGTCAGTCAGCAAATCAAGATCAAAAGACAGTGCCATCTTTGAAGTTGCCAGCAGCACCAGCACCGAGCAAAGGAACGCTCGATGCATCAGGCACAATGCCAAGTGCGGAGGAAATTTTCGCCAAGGCAGTCGCAGCAAGTGGAGGCGCAGACCTCATCCGCATGCAGACAGCCAGAACGCAAACTGGAAGTATTGAAATGCCGGCACAATCTATCAAAGGAACAATCGTCACCAAATCTGTCGATCCAAGTATGTTGCTCATCGAAACAGAAATTCCAGGCTTTGGAAAAATTCGCCAAGGTGTCAATGGAACCACCGGTTGGTCGATCGATCCAATGC
>Ga0209086_10001611_pt1 | contig 18278 bp, 16 predicted proteins | sample M_130207_XF_Meta_FD_187312 | JGI IMG/M metagenome (GOLD analysis project Ga0209086, IMG submission 187312) | Freshwater microbial communities from Lake Montjoie, Canada to study carbon cycling - M_130207_XF_MetaG (SPAdes) (version 2) | ecosystem: Environmental > Aquatic > Freshwater > Lake... | reverse complement strand
CAAGTGGAACCATTTCACCCGTGGTGGTGGCTCCCGTAACTTCAATGGACCACACGCCGGCCACCTTCAAATTGAACAGTCCGTCGTAGGCAACAATGGCCGCGCCACGACGCTTCAACGGCACATTGATTTCAATGCCCTCAAACGCTGGGTCTGGTGGAATCAACTTGATAGTGAAGTTATTGACGCGCTTCGGGTTAAACAATTCAATACGCATTGCATTCGTGCCAGTTGTTGCTGGCGAAATAGACAACACAATGTGGAATCGATCGTTTTGTAGCTCTTCACGGAACTCATAAGCAACACTCGACTTAATGACTGCAGCATTTGCCTGTGGTGGCTTCATGGGAATCATCCACGACGTGAGTGCAAGCACCACAATGCCAATCACGATTTCTGCAGTGAGAACGCGGCGCAACCGCCAAGCCATTTTCCCCGTCAGGTTTTCAATGCGCGCAAACTTCGTAGCAACGAAACTCTTCAGCATCAGCGCAAGGAAAATCATCAGTGCGCTAAACACCATGCCCAAAATTCCTAATCGGCCATGACCAGAAGTGAAAATTGCTAAACCGTCGAGTAACAACATTTGAATGAAACCTGAAATTACGCCAACGATCATGAGTGAGCCAGAAATTTTGGTGAAACCGAGTACTGCTTGCACAAGGTCGGAATCGCCTGGGCCGGTCAGCACTGTGCGTACCAACAAAATCATTCCGCCCAACCACAACCCAATACTGAGTGCGTGTCCAACACCAAACACATAATTCAAGAATGAAACGTTCTGACCAACACGCGTAAGCCCGTACGTTGCCATCATCAAGGTCACTATGGTGAGTGCAGGAACTTGCGTTGTTGGGTCAACGATTTTCTCTGGGTCAAAAGCAACCCAAAACGCTGCAGCAACTAACACAAATCGCAAAATCAATATTGCGCCAGCACTGCCACCTGTGTGACCAAACCAACTAAACGGGCTAAGAGCGCTAGCAAACCCGTCGTTGGAATGACGGAAGGTGTTCATGGCCACGATTAAGTACATGGTCACAATCGAAAGCAACCACGTCAGTTTGAAGAAGCGCAAACAAATTGGGTACTCGGTTCCTTCTGGCCACGCGAGCAACATCAAAATGAGTCCGCCAAATAATGCGGACACAAACAAGTACTCGGCAATGCGCAACAAGCCCAACACGATTCCGGTCTTGCGTCCAGCACCCGAATACGTGGTGACAGTTTCACCAATTGCCGTCACAGTTTCACCTGGCGCTACAACGGTGGTTTCCGTTGCTGCAGTCGTACTGTCTTGTGTGACGTTGAGAGCGAACGCAATTGACCCAGCGGAATTCGACGATGCGATGCTCCACTTGATGACGCACTGACCGTTTTCTGGTTGCTGTCCTGTTAATGGAATACCAAATACCAAGTTGTCTTGCGTTGCAGGCGGGTTTAACGCAACTGCGATATCAGCATTTGGTCCGCATAGCAGTTCCACCTTCAAATCACCTTCAACAACAGTTCTAAAGTTCAACTGCAGAGCTTTTGGTGGCACTTGCAGAGTTGACCCCGAATCAGGGTTTGACGAGATGACTTCGTTGGTTCCGGCAGTGGCAAATGCCGATGGTACAAACGTGCCGGCAACAGCGGCAAGGAGGCCAAGGCCACACACCAGGCGGACCGATTTACGGCGTAGAACAGGCAGGATTTTCGTCATGGCGTCACCTAGACGGTAGCCAAATCTGACCGTGAACCACCTCGTAGGTAGGCTCGCAGGCAATGGCTGTCCAATCTCTTTACCGTCGCTATCGCCCTCGTCGCTTTGACGAACTGAAGGGCCAAGAGCATGTTGTCCGCGCTCTGCGCAACGCGGTTATCAACCATCGCGAAGGTCAGGCGTATCTGTTCTCTGGCCCACGCGGTACAGGTAAAACCTCAACCGCCCGCATACTGGCCAAGGTGTTAAATTGCGAGTCGCCAGAAGAAGGCGAGCCATGCGGCATTTGTAATTCATGCGGCTCTATCGACAGCGGTAATTCATACGACGTATTGGAACTGGATGCCGCCAGCAACAACGGTGTCGAAAACATGCGCGACCTCATTGAGCGCTCTTCACTTGGCAACCCTGGTCGTCACCGCGTATTTATTTTGGACGAAGTGCACATGTTGTCAAAAGCAGCAGAGGCCGCGCTACTGAAAACACTTGAGGAACCTCCTCCTCATGTGGTGTTCGTGTTGGCAACCACCGACCCACAGAAGGTAAGTGAGACCATTCGCTCGCGCACGCAGCACTTGCAGTTTCATTTGTTGCCGCTACACGATCTTGAAGAACATGTGCGTTGGGTTATTAAAGACGCCAACTTGAAAGTAAGTGAAGACGCCATTGCACACGTGCTTACGCAAGGTGGCGGTTCTGCGCGCGACACGTTGTCGGCACTTGAACTGATTGCAGCAGGTGGTGGCGAAGTTGGCAAGCAAATGTCGTCCGATGAATTCATTGAAGCCATCAGCGAACAAGATCCAGCGCGCGCACTTGCAGCCACCGCATTTTCAATTCAGCAAGGCAACGACCCGCGTTCACTGACCGAAGAAATTGTTCGTCACCTACGCGAATGCTTCCTGTCAATCATGGCCCCCGAGTTGGTGCAATTACCAGAGCAACGCGCAATTGTTGTTGCCGATCAGGCACGCAAACTTGGTGCAAGCACGTTGGTACGCAGCATTGAAGTGTTGGGCGAGTCACTCATTGAAATGCGTCATGCACCCGATGCACGTTTGTTGCTCGAAGTGTCGTTGGTAAAACTGACCAACCAAACATTGGGTGGCGATATTGCGGCAATCATTGGTCGACTGGAGCGTTTAGAAGCCGGCGTGGTGCGCACAGCCGACGCAACTGGTCCAGTAGCAAAACCTGTTCCAACAAATCCTGCAACTGGCAAAGTTCAAGTTGGCGGCAAGGCACGTATGCCACAAGCCAACACTCCTGCTCCTGCTGCGCAACCTGCAGTTGCAGCACCAACTCCAGCGCCTGTTCAACCGGTGAAGCCATCAGAACCAGCATCGGATTCTCAAGTGGTTGCTAAGTGGGCAGAAGTGCTTACAGGCTTGAAGCCATTTGTTCGCGCGTTGTATTCGGCTGTTACTCCGCAATCGTGCACAGACACCACGTTGTCGCTTGCTGCGCCAAACGAAATGCACATGAAGAAAGCATCGGAACATATTCCCGAGGTTGTTGCGCAACTAGAAACCGTTACCGGTCGCACGCTGGCTATTGAATTCACGGTCGACAAAGACGCCACATCATCAACTGGTCGCAACGTGCGACCAAAGGTGAAAGAGACTGAAATTTCTGATGAAGTTGATCGCAGTGAAATTGTGGATGCACCGAACAAAGCCATGCCGTCGGCAATGGATCAATTATCCAAGGCGTTCCCTGGTTCGCAAGTTGTTGATCAAGCAAAAAAGAAATAGTTAATAGGGCACCACGGCAATGGCATCTGCGTACACCACTGCAATGCAAACGCTTATTGATGCACTTGGTCGTTTGCCGGGCGTCGGCCCAAAGTCGGCGCAACGCATTGCATTTCATTTGCTGAAGACCGATGCACACGATGTAGAAAAACTGGCGAGCGCAATTACTGAAGCAAAAGCATTGGTGCAGTTTTGTCAGAAGTGCTTTAATTTTTCTGAAGGCTCGGTGTGTCACATTTGTGATGATTCACGCCGCGATCAAACCATGTTGTGTGTGGTTGAAGAGTCGCGCGACATTGTGGCTATCGAAAAAACTGGCGAGTTCCGCGGTCGTTATCACGTGTTGCTCGGTGCCATGAACCCACTAGAAGGCATAGGCCCCGATCAACTGAAAATTCGCGAACTGCTTGCTCGCCTAGACGACGAAGGCATTACCGAAATCATTCTGTGCACCAACCCAAATACCGAAGGCGATGTAACGGCCATGTATTTGGCCCGCTTGCTGAAGCCACTCGGGTTGCGGGTTACACGTATTGCCAGTGGTTTGCCTGTTGGTGGCGACTTGGAATATGCCGACGAACTGACGCTCGGCAGAGCACTTGAAGGTCGCCGCGAAATCGAAGGCTAATTTCTGCTAATCGTTCAGGATTTTGCGGGATAGCGACGCCATGCAAATGGCGCATTGATCACTATTGCGAGCAGCACCAGCAAAACGGCGTTCAACAATACTGGTCGCCAAATAAATGTGTACCCAAGTTCGGTAACTGCTTCGCCACCAATGACTGCCGTTAACGCAGTACCACCACTTGGTGGATGCATGTAGCCAAAACGGACCATCAATCCAGCGTGGACGCCAACTGCGATACCTACTGCAAGTGCCGTGTTGTCAAAGAGTTGCGCAGATAACACACCCAAAAATGCAGCAACGCAGTGGGCGAGAATCAATGGCACGGGTTGTGCCGCTGGGGCAGTTGGCATCGTAAACAAAATGACTGCAGAAGCACCCATCGACAGCGCGAGTATTGGCGCAGCGCTGTCGAGAAGAGCATCACAAACCAGCCAGGTAATGGCCATGCTGAGTGCTGCACCAACAGCGCCGATCAGTGAATCTTTATTGCTCGCTTTTGGAGATGGAAGCAGCTTCATTACACCGTGCGAACAATGAGGGCATCGCCTTGTCCGCCGCCACCGCACAATGCTGCTGCACCTATTCCGCCACCACGACGCTGCAGTTCGTGCAACAAGGTAAGTGCAAGTCGGTTGCCGCTCATGCCAATTGGGTGACCAAGAGCAATTGCTCCACCGTTCACGTTCACGATGTCATCCGAAATTCCAAGTTCGCGCATCGATGCAATTCCTACTGCAGCAAATGCTTCGTTAATTTCAAACAAGTCAACGTCGCTCACTTTTTTGCCAGCGCGATCGAGCGCCTTCATAATGCTGCGGCTTGGTTGGTGCAACAACGATGCGTTGTCTGGGCCGGCAACCATTCCGTACGAAACAAATTCGCCAAGCGGCTTCACGCCACGGCGTTCGGCTTCGCGCTTTGACATCATCACAATGGCAGAACCAGCGTCGCTAATTTGGCTGGCGTTACCTGCGGTAACCGTTCCGTCTTTATCGAACGCTGGCTTCAATGAGCCGAGTGATTCCATGGTGGTGCTTGCACGCACACCTTCGTCGGTGTCAATGACCAAAGGGTCACCTTTGCGTTGGGGAATTGAAATTGGAACAATCTCGTCTGCAAGTCGACCTGCTGCAATTGCAGCTGCTGCACGCTGGTTGCTCTTCATTGCCAAATCATCTTGCACATCGCGGCTGATGTCGCCTGCTGCGTAACGCTCGGTGCCAAGGCCCATGAGGCATGCATCGAATGCACACCACAAACCATCGCGTTGAATTGCATCGAGCAATTGCACATCGCCAAAACGGAAACCACTGCGTGCGCCCATTGCAAGGTACGGAGCATTGGTCATGCTTTCCATTCCGCCTGCAATAACAATGTCTGCTTCGCCACTCGAAATCATTTGGTCTGCCAAGTAAATGGAGTTCAGTCCCGACAAGCACACCTTGTTGATGTTGATGCTTGGCACGCTCATAGGAATGCCGGCTTTTGAAGCGGCTTGGCGCGAAGGCACTTGGCCCTGACCAGCCATGAGCACTTGACCCATAATCACGTGTTCTACTTCGTGTGGTGCAACGCCTGCGCGTTGCAACGCTGCGGCAATGGCGAAACCGCCAAGGTCTGCAGCAGAAAACGAGGCGAGTGCTCCACTCATTTTCCCAATAGGGGTACGGGCTCCGGCGATGATGTATGAACCTGGCATGACTAGAGCGTAGGCGGATTTGCTCACTACCCTCTAACCCATGAAAAGCATCCTCGAAGCCATCGAAAACAATGCCGACACGAAGGCATTCGAAGCCCTGCAAATTCCCGATTCATACCGCGCAGCCGTGGTGCGCAAGGACGAGCAAGAGATGTTTGCTGGCGTGGCTTCAGCCGACAAAGACCCACGCAAGAGCGTGCACATTCAAGAAGTAGCAACACCGGAAATTGCGCCAGACGAAGCACTGATTGCCGTCATGGCCAGCAGCATCAACTTCAACACAGTGTGGAGCAGCATTTTCGAACCGATTTCAACGTTTAGTGCACTTACTCGCCTTGCTCGCGAAAGTGAATGGGCAAAGCGCCACGACCTTCCGTATCACATCATGGGCAGCGACGCATCAGGCGTGGTGTTGCGTGTTGGTTCAGCAGTTCGCAACTGGAAACCTGGCGACAGAATTACCGTGCATTGCAATCACGTAGACGATCAAGACCCATCGTCACACAACGACTCCATGCTTGGTAGCAACCAACGCATTTGGGGATACGAAACAAACTTTGGTGGCCTTGCCGACCTGAGTGTGGTGAAGGCAAACCAACTGATGCCAAAGCCCGAGCATTTGTCGTGGGAAGAAGCAGCAGTGAATGCATTGTGCAACAGCACCAGTTATCGCATGCTCGTTTCACCAAACGGCGCACACATGAAACAAGGTGATGTGGTGTTGATCTGGGGTGCAACTGGTGGCATTGGTGCATATGCAACGCAATACGTACTGAACGGTGGCGGCATTCCTATTGGTGTAGTCAGTTCGGCCGACAAAGCAGAGATTCTTCGTGGCATGGGTGTTGAAGCCATCATCGATCGTCGCGCAGGCAACTATCAGTTCTGGAAAGACGAAACCACGCACGATGAAAAAGAATGGAAACGTTTTGGTGGCGACATTCGCGCACTTGTTGGCGAAGACCCAGACATTGTGTTCGAACACCCAGGTCGTTCAACATTTGCCGCATCAATGTATGTAGCCAAGAAGGGTGGCACCATTGCAACGTGTGCAGCAACAAGCGGCTACATGATGGAATTCGACAACCGTTACTTCTGGATGCGCCTGAAGAAACTTGTTGGTTCACACTTTGCCAACTATCGCGAAGCATGGGAAGCCAACCGACTTATTCAAAAGGGCATGATTCACCCTGTGTTGTCGCAGGTATTCGACCTGAACCAAACTGGCGACGCCGCATACCAAGTGCACAAAAACATGCACGAAGGAAAAATTGGCGTGTTGTGCATGGCACCGCGCGAGGGCATGGGCATTAACAACCCAGAGTTCCGTGAAAAGGTTGGAGAAAAGAACCTTCGTCATTTCCGCAGGAGTTAAGGACCAATCATGTTGCTCACCGAAATTGATCACATTGCCATTGCCGTAAAAGACCTTGAAGCCGCAATTGCCTATTACCAAAATGCTTTTGGCGCAACGGTGGACCACCGCGAAGTGGTGGAGTCGGATGGCGTGGAAGAAGCCTTGCTAAAAGTGGCAGAAAGCTACATTCAGTTGCTCACCCCAACCAGGCCAGACTCGCCAGTTGCCAAAGCAATTGAAAAGCGCGGCGAAGGCTTGCACCACATTGGGTACCGCGTAAACAATTGCGCAGAAGCACTTGCTGCAATGATTGCCGCCGGTGCAACAGCAATTGACAAAGCACCACGCCCAGGCAGCCGTGGTACCACCGTTGCGTTCATGCACCCAAAGGGAAGCTTTGGAACACTTATCGAATTGGTGCAGGAGTAACCCATCAATTCGTTTGCGTTAGCGATTGCCGCAATTATTGGTTTTCTCATTGGCACGCGCAGAGCAAAGCGCGCTCAACGCATCATTAACGAACTTGGCTCACTGAACAAACTCCCCATAATCCCAACAGGAATTATCGCGGCAGCAATCGCCACACAACTGCTAAGCCAGTTCGCGTTTTCATGGGAACTGTTTGCCTACGGCCTCATGTGTGCAATGTGTGTGGAGCAGACACTCATCGACATCACCACACACCGCCTTACCCGCAGCGTCACCATGCGCGCCGCATTCATCGGTGGACCACTGCTGTCAATCGCAGCAATTACCAACAACCACCCTGGAAAAATCGGCGTCATGGCACTCTCATTCACAGCAACACTGCTTACATTCATGACGCTGTCACTTGCATCAAAGCGCGGCATCGGCGCAGGCGATGTTCGCCTTGCCGCAGTTGTGGCCATGTTTCTCGGCTATCTCGGCGCCACCTATGTATTTCAAGGATTGGCACTGGGTTTCATACTCGGCGGGGTAGTTGCGCTACTCCTATTAATAAGTCGCAAAGCCACCCGCAACACCCGCATCGCATTTGGTCCATATATATGTATTGGCGCCATGGCTGTGGTGTTGTTTGGCGTGTAGGTTCGCACCATGCACGTGCATTTAGTAGACGGAACTTACGAGCTGTATCGCCAGCACTACGGCCAAGCCTCAAAACATTCGCAGCCACCACCATTTGCCGGCACCGTAGGCGTGCTCACTTCCACCATTCAGTTGCTGCAAGACGGCGCAACCCACATTGGTGTTGCCACCGATCACGTCATTGAAAGTTTCCGCAACGATTTATACAGCGGCTACAAAACCAGCGAAGGCATGGAGCCCGTGCTGCTGGAACAGATTCCCATTTTGGAAGATGCCCTTCGCGCACTGGGCGTCACCGTGTGGGCAATGGAAAAGTACGAAGCCGATGACGCACTTGCATCGGCTGTGCGCGTGGCTTGCGAGGACCACACCGTGCACAAAGTGTTTGTACTTACACCGGACAAAGACTTGGGCCAAGTAGTGCAGGGCAAGCGCGTGGTGCAAATGGATCGCCGCAACAACGTGATCATTGATGAAGACGCAGTGAAAGAAAAGTTTGGCATTGGACCAAACTCCATCGCCGACTACCTCGGACTCGTCGGCGACTCCGCAGACGGATTCCCAGGCATGCAGGGGTGGGGAGCAAAAAGCGCATCAACAGTGCTTGCAAAATACGGAAGCATCGACAACATTCCCGATAGTCACGAACAATGGGTAACCGACGGTGTGATCGTTCGTGGTGCCGAAAAACTTGCCACGACGCTGCGCGGCAACAGAGCAGATGCACAACTGTTTAAAACACTCGCCACGTTGGTGCAAGACGTTGAAGTTGGCGAGATTGCCGATTGGAAATGGACAGGCCCAACAGATCGTTTTCCCGAAGTGGCAGAAAAACTTGGTGCCCCACAGTTACTCGAACGCCTCCGCCGACTGAAGTGACGGCCAGGTGGTCTGCGGCACTCAGACGTTTCCGATGAAGGCTGCTGTCTTCCGACCCTGACCTGATTCTCGAGCGTCCGTTGCACAGGACCCGACCGCCACCTCACTCGACAGAAGCGTGCCCTAACGATATCGCTGAGTAAGCGTTCGTCGTGTGGCGATAACCTTCGTCACATAATCCCGGGAGGGGTGCGAGAGCGGCCGAATCGGCACGCTTGGAAAGCGTGTGAGGCGCAAGTCTCCGTGGGTTCGAATCCCACCTCCTCCGCCATGAACACCGAGTACGAAGCAGCGATGCGGGTAGCGCTCGATCACGCTGAATTGGCTGCAACGTCAGGTGATGTACCTGTAGGTGCAGTGGTCGTATACAAAAACGAAATCATCGCTGCACGACATAATGAGCGCGAAGCATTAAACGATCCAACTGCTCATGCAGAAGTGCTTGCATTGCGCGACGCAGCCGCAGCTCTCGGAACCTGGCATTTAGATGAGTGCACCTTGGTGGTGACGTTGGAGCCATGCATCATGTGCGCAGGTGCAGTGATCAATTCCCGGATTCACACGTTGGTGTTTGGCGCTGCAGACCTGAAGGGTGGTGCAACGTCAAGTTTGTACAACGTGTGCGCTGATCCGCGCTTAAACCACAATCCAGTTGTGGTTAATGGGGTACTCCAACTTGAATCTGCAGAGTTGTTGAAGAACTTTTTCGAACCTAAACGAGCAGGCAACTAGCGCCGATAGCCTTCCAAAACGGAAGGGTGCCAGAGTGGACGAATGGAACGGTCTCGAAAACCGTCAGGGGTGCAAGCCTCTCGGGGGTTCAAATCCCCCCCCTTCCGCCAAGTAAATCCGTGTATTCATTGAATTACGGGTTGTGTGTAGGCATATGCCGTGACACTCTGAATGGGTGCTCCAAGTTCAAGGTATTTCTGTTGAAGTTGGTGGCCGTCTCGTCGTAGAAAATGCATCGTTTTCAGTGATGCCACGCGACAAAGTTGGCATTGTTGGTCGCAACGGTGCAGGGAAAACGAGCTTGTTTAAGGTACTTGGTGGGGCAGTTGAGCCTCATGGTGGAAAAATTCTGCGCAAAGGCGCGTTTGGATATTTGCCGCAAGACCCAAAAATTCCTGGTGCACGCGAACAGCACTCAGCAATTTCTCACATTCTTTCGGGCCGCAATATTGATGAAGAATTGTCACGTATTGAGAAGTTGCGAATCGCAATGGAAGAGTCGCCAAGTACGCAAAACATTGCCAAGTTCAGTAAAGCCGAAGACGACTTCGCCTCTAAGGGTGGCTATGCGGCAGAAAGCGAAGCACGTTCAATTGCTGCAGGCTTGGGGTTAAAGCCCGACCGATTGAATTTGCCGATCACCGTGTTGTCGGGTGGCGAGCGCAGGCGTGTGGAGCTCACACGTATTTTGTTTGCGGGTAGCGACATGTTGTTGTTGGACGAACCGACGAACCACTTGGATGTAGATGCAAAAACGTGGTTGTTGGGGTTTATGCGCGACTACCGCGGCGCATTGTTGGTAATTAGCCATGACTTGGACTTATTGGACGAAGCAATTACTCGCGTGTTGCATTTGGATAGGCCGCAAGAAGATTCAGTTGGTGAACTCATTGAGTACCGCGGTACGTACACGCAATACAAGACCTCGCGAGCTGGCGATGAAGCGCGGCTTGCAAAGAAAGCTGCGACACAGCAGAAGGAAATTGATCGTTTGCAAGGTGTAGTCGACAGGTTTGGCGCGAAGGCAACAAAGGCTGCCATGGCGCACAGCATTGAAAAGCGCATTGCACGCATCGAACAGACCAAGGTTGAGGTTTCTGAAGGCGACCGTGTTCTGAAGGTGAAGTTTCCGGAACCACCACATTGTGGAATGACGGTGATTGAAGCAAAGGGATTGTCAAAGAAGTTCAGCGGTCCTGCAATTTTTGACAAGGTTGATTTCGATTTAGGCAAAGGTGAGCGCTTGTTGGTGCTCGGGTTAAACGGTGCTGGAAAAACCACGCTGTTGCGCATGTTGGCGAAGGAGACAATGCCTGACTCTGGGTCATTTGAATTCGGGTACCAAGTAAACGCGGGGTACTACGCGCAGGAACACGACAACCTTGACCCAAAGGCGTCACTCATTGATCACATGCGCAGAGTTGCGCCGGTGTCGCTTGGCTTAACCGAGTCACAATTGCGCGGCATGTTGGGCATGTTTGGATTGTCGGGCTCGAAAGTGTTCCAAGAATCGGCAACGTTGAGTGGTGGTGAAAAAACCAAGTTGGCATTGGCGATGTTGATGGTTGGTCGCAATAACTTGTTGTTGTTAGACGAACCAACGAACAACCTTGACCCACCAAGTAGGCAGTCGGTTGCCGACGCGCTTTCTAATTGGAAGGGTGCCATTATTTTGGTTAGCCACGACACCGAATTTGTAGAGCAACTTGCACCAACGAAGGTGTTGTTGTTACCAGATGGCCAGGTTGACTACTTCAGCAATGAGTGGCTCGACTTGGTCAGTCTCGCCTAATTACCTAGCCCTTACAGGTGGTTTCGTTTGCAGGAACAATCAGTTTGATGAGGTAATCATCTACTGCTTTCACTACGCAGTTGTTTGCGCCATAACCAGTGTGCTGGTTGGCGTCAACGACGATGAGAATTCCCTGCTCAAGGCCTAAAGCCATTTTGCGAGTTGAATCAAGTGGTGTTGCTGGGTCGCCGGTAGTACCCACCACAACGATTGGACCAGCACCTTTGCCGGTGATGGTTACTTTGGCTGCTTGTTTAACTGGCCACAGCGCACACGAGTAACCGTATGCAAAGTTGCCACCAAGTCGTGGTGCTGTAGCAATGAATTCTTCAATATGTGAGTCCACGTCTTTGGTACTCGTTGCACCTGGGTCATCGAGGCATGAAATAGCAAGAAATGCTTCAAGCTCGTTGCCATATGTGCCATCTTCTTTGCGTTGGTAATAGTCGTCGTACAACTGCAAGATGCCTTTGCCGTCGCCGCCTTGTGCGGCATGCAGGGCTTCGCTCAGTTGTGGCCAGTAGTAATCGGAGTACATGGCTTGGGCAACTGCAGTAAACAACACACCTTGCGTAACTGGCGTGCGATCTTTTGACACTTCTAATGGCTTTGCGTCAAGGTCAAGCACCAGTTTGTCGAATGCGGCTTCGGCTTTGCCACCGTTATGGAATTCACATGTGGTCTTTTCACTGCACTGCTTCAAAAATGTTGCAAGTTGACCTTCGAAGCCCTTGGCCTGGTTCATTCCTTCTTCGGTGGACGAAGCATTTGGGTCTACCGCGCCGTCTACAACAATTGCGCGAACAGTTTCAGGGAACATGGTTGCCCACGTTGTTCCAAGTTCCGAGCCATAGGAAAATCCGAAGAACGTTATTTCCTCTTCGCCAAGAGCAAGGCGCAAACTGTTGATGTCTTGTGCGCTTGCCTTCGTGCTGATGTACGGAAGGATGGTACCAGAGTTTTCTTCACACTTGTCATTAAATGCTTGCGATGCATCGATGAGTGCTTGTTCCTCATCTGGAGTTTCAGGTGGTGAATCTAAACCGAAGTATTCGTCGTAGGTATCGACGCAATCGACAGCGGGTGTTGATTCACCGGTGCCACGTGGGTCCCACGCAATAATGTCGAAATTGTCGATGAGGTCTTGGCTGAAGTAGTACTGCGCGTCGTCGGCAAGTGAACTGCCACCAAAACCTGGGCCGCCAGGGTTCACCATCATGGAGCCAATTCGATTAGCTGTATTTGATGCATTGTGCTTCTTCACATAGAGAACGAATGAGCCTTGCTCGGGGTCGGCATAGTCAAACGGGACTTCAATATTTCCGCATTCCACTTCGGTACTTGTGCTGCCATCGCAGGCTTTCCAGTCAATTGGGTTGACGACGAAGGATGTTGTGGTGTCGAGCGGGTTTGTAGTGGTGTCGCTAGATGAAGACGAGTTGCCACACGCGGAAAGTGTGAGGGCAAGTGCTGCGGCAATGGCGAGGGGGCGAATTGTCATTGTGACAGCCTACGAGAGCCCAGATACCCCCATATCCACCTACCAGCGCGACACCCAATCGGTACAATGAATATGTGATTAATCGGTCGATCGAGGTTGTTGGGTCGTTTGCAGAAGCTGCACAATCTGACAAGGAATTTTGGTCAACACAGACCCCGCTTGCCCGCTTACAGCACACCCTTGAACTGCGCAGGATGAACTATGGAACAGATCGAGTTTCCTCAAGACTTCAGCGAGTTCTTGAAATTACTCAACGAACACCACGTTGAGTACCTCTTAATCGGCGGCTTCGCCGTGGCCATGCATGGCTATCCGCGAACAACTGCAGACATGGATGTTTGGGTTGCTCGGCGCAGAGAAAACGCCGAAAACCTGGTACGCAGCCTTCGCGAATTTGGCTTTGATACACCGAATCTCACGCCTGAATTGTTTGACGATCCTGAACGAATTGTGCGCATGGGAACGGCTCCACTGCGCATTGAAATTTTGACTCAGATCGATGGTGTTGAGTTTGATGACTGTCTCACACGCGCTGAAACTCAAATGGTTGATGGCAACAAAATACCTGTGATATCTCTGAGCGACTTGAAAATTAACAAGCGTGCAAGTGGTCGCGCAAAGGATTTGGACGACCTCGAAAACCTCCCTTGATAGGGCGTATGTGTAGGTGAAGGCTTAGCCTGACAGCATGCGAATGGGCCCACACGGAATGCTTCCCGGAGATGCAAAAGCCATCGCAGGTGTAAAAGTTCGTGGGTCATCCATGAAGCGGGTGGCACAGTTTGCCAAGCCGTACAAATGGTCAATTATTGGGTTTCTCATTTCCATTTTGGTTGCTGCAGTAGCCGCACTTGTGCCCCCATTGCTATTCCGCACCATTGTTGACCAAGCCATTCCACAAGCCGATAAGCGTCGCATTGTGTGGCTGACGATCATTTTGGTAACCGCGGCAATTTTGGATGCGGTGCTGCAAATTATTCAGCGCTGGTATTCGGCTCGCATTGGTGAAGGCCTGATTTACGACTTACGCGTGGCGTTATTCGACAAAGTGCAGAACATGCCAATTGCCTTTTTTACACGCACACAAACTGGTGCGCTCATTAGTCGGTTGAACAACGATGTCGTTGGTGCGCAAACTGCAGTAACGGGAACACTTGGCAGTGTGGTGTCGAACGTGGTGGTGTTGGGAACAACATTGGCCGCCATGCTCACACTCGAATGGCGCCTGACCGTTTTGTCGTTAGTGGTGTTACCTGTATTCATTATTCCTGCACGGCGAGTTGGTGTGCTTTTGCAGGACATTTCGCGCGAGCAAATGGGTTTGAACGCTGGCATGAATACGCAGATGACCGAACGCTTCAATGTGTCAGGCGCCTTGTTGGTCAAGTTATTTGGTCGTCACAAAGATGAAGTGAATGCATTTAGCGGTCGTGCATCGCGCGTGCGCGACATCGGTATTACGTCAGCCATGTACGGCCGTGTGTTTTTTGTGGCGCTCGGCTTGGTTGGAGCACTTGGCGCCGTTGCTATTTACGGAATTGGTGCCTTCATGGTGGTGTCTGGCGGAATCACCATTGGCACGCTCGTTGCAATGGCCACATTCGTACAACGTATTTATCAACCGCTCACAGGTCTAACGAATGCTCGTCTTGAAGTAATGACTGCACTTGTCAGTTTTGAACGCGTGTTTGAAGTGCTCGATGCACCAGTTGCTATTGCCGACAGGGCGGGTGCTGTTGAACTGGAAAACGCTCGCGGAAACATTGATTTCGACAATGTGGTGTTCCGCTACCCACCGGGTGCTTCGGTTTCGATTGCTTCGCTTGAAGCAAGTGGCGTTATGAGCGGTACCGACCCCGACACCGATGTGTTGCGCGGTGTCACGTTGTCTATTAAGTCGGGCGAGACTATTGCCATAGTAGGCACCAGCGGCGCGGGCAAAACCACATTGGCTGGTTTGGTTGCACGTTTATATGACGTCACCTCTGGCGCGGTGAGTATTGATGGCCATGATGTTCGTGACCTCACACTGAATTCGCTTCGTGCCGCAATTGGTGTGGTCAGCCAAGATCCACACATGTTTCATGAAACCGTGAAGGAAAACTTGTTGTACGCCAAGCCAGGCGCAACCGAAGCAGAAATGGTTGCAGCATGCACGGCCGCACATATTCACGATGTGGTTGCCGGTCTTGCTGATGGTTACAACACGGTGGTGGGCGAACGCGGGTACCGCTTGTCGGGTGGCGAAAAACAGCGCTTGGCTATTGCACGATTGTTGTTGAAGAACCCGGCAGTCATGATTCTGGACGAAGCAACCAGCCATTTGGATAACGAGAGTGAAGCGTTAGTGCAGGCTGCGCTCGACAACGCCATGCATAACCGCACGTCAATTGTGATCGCACACCGACTGTCTACTATTCGCGACGCCGACAGAATTGTGGTGTTAGATGAAGGAGTGGTGGTGGAACAAGGAACGCATGAAGAACTGATGACGCGTGACGGTTTTTATGCCGCACAAGTTCGTGCTGGTGGCACGGCACTGCAGGGGTAAATGTGAGCGACGAAGAACTCACGCTGTCGGTTAGCCAATACATCGATGTAGTGAACAATGTGTTGAAGAGCACCATGGGCGAAGGCGTGTGGGTGCAGGGCGAGATTGAAGGATTCAATAACCGCACGAAGCACACGTATTTCAATGTGGTGGAACGAAGCGATGGCAAAAAGGCTTCGGTGAATGTTGCCATCTGGGAGTTCAACTTAAAACGGTTGAAGCCATTGCTCGAAAAGCATCGACTGACGCTTGCTGATGGAATCAAGGTTCGATTGTTCGGCACCGGAGACTTGTATGCCGAGCGTGGCTCGTTCAGTTTCAAGGTGTCCAACATTGACCCTCGATTCACGCTTGGCGATTTGGCTGGTCAGCGCGACGAGATTGTGCAGAAGCTGAAACTCGCTGGCCTGTACGAAGCGAACAAGCGAGTGAAGTTGCCTGTGGTTCCACTTCGCATCGCGTTGCTCACAAGCATTGGCAGCGCTGCACACGCCGACACACTGCACGAACTTGAAGCTTCGGGCATTGGCTTTGAAGTGTTTGTGTACGACGTACGAGTGCAAGGCGAAGACGCCGCACCAACCGTTGTTGCAGCAATGAAGCAAGCAGCCAAACGCGACGACATTGACCTAATCATGTTGGTGCGTGGTGGCGGTTCAAAAACAGACTTGCTTGCTTTTGATACCGAAGAAATCGCTTCAGCGATTGGTAAGTGCACGAAACCTGTGTTCACCGGCATTGGTCACGAAATAGATTTCAGCATCGCCGACGAAGTTGCGCATCGTGCGTTTAAAACTCCAACGGCTTGCGCTGCAGGTGTTGCTGAAGTGGTGAATGAGTTTGTGCAGTCGACCGAAGAAGCATGGGCACAAATTGCCGCAACAGCAAGCGAGTTACTGCAAAGCGCTGAACACGAACTGGTTCGTTCGCTCGATCGCATTCGCAGACGACCAATGGACGTGTTGAACTTGGCTGCGCAATCGCTGAAAGGCGCAAGCGACAGACTGCGCTTGCTCGACCCCGTGAACACGATGGCGCGCGGCTGGAGCATTACACGCGACGCACGAGGCAGAACCGTTCGCAGTGCTGCACAGGTGTCGGCGGGCGAACAGATGACCACCCAGTTATCTGACGGAACAATCTCAAGTACGGTCAACTGACAAAGGAAGCACGCGACAATGGCAACGAAAAAGACAGCAAAAGTTGTAGATGAGAGCACCGGCTACGCCGAGGCAATTGGCGAACTGGAATCCATTTTGGACGAACTGGAAAGCAACGACGTCGATGTAGACGTACTTGCCGAACATGTAAAGCGCGCTTCGGAACTCATTGAGCTGTGTCGCGACCGCATTGGCAATGCAAAACTTCGCATTGAAGAAGTCGTTGCGCAAATTGATGCCGACTAAATATCGCGCATAGAACCCCTAACCTGAACCCGTGCACGCTGCGCCACAATCACTCTTAGACGTTGCCTCTCGCGTAGATAAACGCCTTGAATCGCTACTGGCGGTTGAGCGCGAACGCTGGGCAAAAGTTGATGCAGACCTGGTTCCACCCATTGATGAAATAGCGCGGCTGGTACTTGCTGGTGGCAAACGGTTACGACCTGCGTTTTGTTTCTGGGGTTTCGTTGGTGCAGGTGGAGACCCAACCGATGAATTAGTTATTGATGCCGGTGCAGCTCTTGAACTACTGCATGCATTTGCCTTGTTTCACGACGATGTAATGGATGGTTCGCTCACCCGTCGCGGCGAACCAACAACGAATGCAAAATTTGAAGCGCGTCACGGCACCGACAAGTTGGCAGGCGAGTCACGCAGGTTTGGCGACGGTGTTGCCATATTGGTGGGCGACTTGGCCTATGTGTATTCCGATCAGTTGATGCGCAATGCATCGCCGCAAGCGTGGACTATTTGGAATGAGCTGCGAATTGAATTGAATTTTGGTCAGTACCTCGACATGTTGGGTTCGGCAATGAACGAACGTCGCCGCGAAAAGGCCGAACGCATTTGTAGGTACAAGAGCGGTAAGTACACCATTGAACGTCCGTTGCATTTAGGTGCGTTGTTGGCTGCACCAACACGTGGAGACGAATTGATTCCCGTACTTTCCACATATGGCCTGCCACTTGGTGATGCATTTCAAATGCGCGACGATGTGCTTGGCGCATTCGGCGACACCGCAATAACTGGCAAACCAGTGGGTGACGACTTGCGTGAAGGTAAGCCAACACCACTGATGGCAATTGCTACTGCGCGTGCGAACGCTGCGCATTTGAAAGAATTGCAATTAGTGGGCAATCAAGATTTAACGCCAGCACAAATTGCGCGAGTGCAAGATGTGATTCGTGAAACGGGTGCACTTGATGAACTGGAAACCGTCATCACTCGGCTGACCGATGAAGCCATCGCGGCCGTTCAGAATGTGCCGTTTGCACAGTCGGTGCGTGACGAATTGATCACGCTTGCTGAATACGTTTCATGGAGAACGGTGTAACGAATTCCCGACCTTGGCGGTAGTGTTTAATTCATGGCCGTAACCATTCGCATTCCCACCACACTTCGTCCACTTTCCGGTGGCGCATCAACAGTTTCAGTTGAAGGCAACACGCT
>Ga0209086_10001610_pt1 | contig 18285 bp, 18 predicted proteins | sample M_130207_XF_Meta_FD_187312 | JGI IMG/M metagenome (GOLD analysis project Ga0209086, IMG submission 187312) | Freshwater microbial communities from Lake Montjoie, Canada to study carbon cycling - M_130207_XF_MetaG (SPAdes) (version 2) | ecosystem: Environmental > Aquatic > Freshwater > Lake... | reverse complement strand
AAGAGTTAATGAAAGTAAGTAAAAATAACACTGTCGAAGAATTGATGCTATTGTGTGTAAAATTATACGAGAAAGCATATACTTCATTGGATATAATGCAGCTATTAGAAAACCATAGGTTTTTAGATAATGTCGTGTCCATTGAAAAACGTTATGAACTTCTTATATGCTTTAATCGTGTAAGAAAGGAATTTAGAAATGAAAAACTATTAATGTTATTTATTTTACATTTTACATTTTTAAGTTCAGAACTATCTTTAGAAAATATTAGTTTTATGTAAAATGGATGATTTCAATGTTAGCGCTCTTCATGAATCGAAAAATGAATGGAGTTCTCGTTTAGTTACAATTTTAACCCCTTTGATTATTGACGGCTATAAATCTATTTTAGACGAATCCAGCAAGCTTTGTAAAGAAAATGGAGAAAATGATAAATATTTAATGACATTTCAAAATTTGATTTCTAGAATACCCAAATGGAATTCGCAAATAATAGAAACCGAAAGAAAACGAATATGTGATAAATCTGGTTGTAATTATTTAGAAGATTTAGTAACATGTGTTCACATTATACAATTAAAAATATTAACTGCCATGCGAGTTGGTCAGAAACAAAAAAAAATAGACATTAATATTCCAAAATTAGACGATTTTATACACAAAACATATATAAACGTTGCCAGAAAGGTTTATAAAAATGTATATTTATTTGAAGTAAATATTCAGCCATTACAAATCCAAAAAAACCATCGAGAGTTGGAAATTATTGTGCAAGAATGTATATTAAACACATTGAGAGAAAGTATCCCAGTGGATGCAATTTTAAAAGCATATATGGATGAGACAATAGAAGAAGATGTTATAGAAGAGATTAAGGAAGAAATCATTGAGGAACCTATAAAAGAACCAGTAAATGCCAATGCCGGTGCACAAGGATTGCAAACCAGGCCCAGCTTAAGTTTCAATGAAATTGATTATGTAAAGAGTGACGATGGAAATGTAGCCAACGTGATTGCTCCAAAATCGATTTCTCATTTAGAAGAAATCAGTGAATTACGTAATCAACAAAGAAGGATAGAAATGGAAAATGATGACGGCGATATTTCAAAATTAAACATTACAGACCAGCCATTTAATTTAGATGTATTAGATATTCATAATATCGAAGAACCACAGTTAGAATTATTGCCAGATTTAATAATCGACGATATTGAAGTTTTAGAATAAATTGCGTATTAAAATAAATAAGATTATGCTTATTTATTGTAATGAATAATATTTTTATTAACGCAGCAATCATTTCAGTAGTATTTTTTATCGCAAAATTTATTGAAATGAGATTTATTGAAAAAGAAAGTAAACCGCTTAAATTGTTAATCAGAGATACCTTATTGGTTTATTTTAGTGTTGTTTCTGGATACTTTGTTATTGACCAAATAAACCCACTATTTAAAGGGGGTGGGTCCGTTGTTACGCCAGTGTTTACAGATAACCCAGGGTTTTAACCAATCTAACTGTCACACCTAGCGCTGTTTTTCATCTACCAGTCCAAACTTTCACCGCCACATGTGGTGTGGTGCCTTTTTTTAAGTGAGCAATATATTTATCAAATGTATATTCTCTCCAATTATGATGTTGTGATATATTTCCGAACAAGGATTTTGTTTTTATGGTTAAAGGGCATTCATTGTTAAAAATACAACCCATGATTCTTTCTAAGCAGCATCTATCAGGTCGATTCAATACACTATAAACCATATTAGTTATTTTATATTTTTTTTCAATATATAATAAAAAATCGTGATTAATGTACGCTTGAACCCCAAAACAACCATACCAATTATCTTGAGGCAACCCAATTTTTATTTCATCTCTTAATTTGTGTTGTAAAATATGTGAATTCAATAGAACACTCGTTATTTTTATTGAATTATTTATATTTTCATTGTCTGAATGAAAATGCCATAATGGCAACACTTTTTTACCTGTTAATTTCCCAAAATTAATTCTTTTGTGAATAAAAACGCTATCGTGCATTATTACCGCATTTTCAAAAAATTTGTCTTTTATAAAGTAGTAATAGGGTAATAATTCTCCTCTACCAGGGAATTCAGATTGTATGATTTGAATATTATTATAATTGAAGTCAGCTTTCACGAAATTTTGATTACTATTATCGTCAATAATAATTATTTTTCTTTTAGGATATAATGTTCTAAGTATTTTAACTGAATGATTCCAATATCTATTGGTAGATTCGGAATTAACATGTCTCGTTATAATAAAACCAAATGAATCCATAATATAAACAATCCAAAGATTATATTATGAAATAAATAACAAATTGTTATAATTCTCACTCTTTTTGTGTGATTTATACTCCAACCTAGTAAAAATGAAACGGTTACATATATGATGGTATAGTATCAATGTTGATAACATCATCGGGAACGCCTCCTTTAAATTTTGAAAAAGCGTCGAATTCTGGGCGTTCCAGTTGTGCCTGTGGTATGTGATTATGTACACATCGTGCAATCATTTTGTATAATTTAAACTCTGGATAACGGTCTGTGCCATTATTTTTATATAACATATTTATACCTTTATCGTCTAAACACCATTCCACGATTAAACGTTTAATAGTGTCTTTACATTTGCTAATATCCTTTACTTCTTCAAAATCATCAATCACATAATCAAAAATGGAACAAGCTAAACGACATAAATCAAAACTAAAATTAGGTTCTAATCTGGGTTTTTTATTGTTTAAATATGGCTCAGTATTGTATTGGGTGGCTGCATCACCGCCTATTTGAAAACTATCGCTGCAGAATAATTTGCCATCAAATTTATAAATACTTCTGCCAAAATCGATGATTTTAAATATGCGTCCAAACGTAGGAACCCTGTAATATTTTTTCTTGTAGCAATAATAAATGTGTTTTTTATAAGTTTTATTATACATTACGTTATTCGTATGTAAATCGTTATGCGTGAATCCAAATGCTTTTTGATACGTTATTAATATCATAATTATTTGCATAAATGCTGATAACCACTCTTCTTTTTCTAAGTCTTCGTTCAAAATTAAATCATCAAATGTATTTTCACAATATTCCATTCCGATAACTTGGATTGGAAATTTTGGTATGGTGGCGAATATTTGTTCTTCTTCGTATGATTCACTTTCGGAATCATTTTCGGAATCATTTTCGGAATCATTTTCAGTGTCACTTTCAGAGTGATTGTCGCTATTTGTAATATGACTATTTAGGTCTTCGTCAAAGCTTTCTAATTCTCCACAATTTTCGCATTCGTCGTTACTATCATTATTACTATCGTTACTATCTGTATAGGATGACCTAGAAGAACACGACGAATTTGATTTTAAACTAACAAGATTGTTATTTTCACTATCTATTGTATTTGTATTTGTATTTGTTATATCTAAATCATTTGTGAATTCATCTAATTTGTCTATATCTACATTTATATCATCTAATTCGCTAGTATTTTTACTCGATGTATTATCTTCAAATACACCTTCAAATAACTCATTATCGAAAGATTTTATTGATAATTGGGACTTCGCGCTGGTATTATATTGTATTGTAATGGGTTCCAATTTCGTATTGTTTTCATTTTGAAATAAATGTTGATAATCGTCTATTTTAAATAGGGTATTTTTGTTGTTATTAAAAAAATCAGAATTATTCAAATAATCAATATCATCAAACACATTAATCTTATAATTATTTTTGATGCCTAAAGTAGAACCATAATAATCTAGTCCATGTATAAAACGATTATTGTAGAGTAGATTACTGGTTAAATATATAAATAACCCATCTACGTAAGCGGAGTTATTGGTGTCTAATAACTTTGGGTGACACTCATCTGATGTTGAATTTAATTTGGGTAAATTAAATATTTTTTCATCGTTAATATTATATTTTCCTGTTAAATATTTATATGGGTCTAATAATGGAGCTAGCTTAAAAAATACTTCTTTATGAATTGTCTTTTGCGTTGTAAGATTACTGATTTTGCAATTATACAAGTTAGAATTTTCTTCGTTCTGTTTATCAACACTATAAATATACCATTTATGGTTTAAATTGATACTATTAAAGTTTGTATCATTTAATGAAAAGAATCGGGTGTAAATTGGAATATAATTTTGTGCATTGGATAGAAAAAGAGAATCTGAATCTTCTAAACTTTTGAAAAGTTCAGGGTTCTTTCTTTTTTGATAGTTTACAAATACCATACTTTAGCTAATTAATATAAAAATTATATTTGTTTTTAACTTATTATATAAATTATAGATTTTTCTCAATATTGTAGATTTCTATTCGTATTGCAAATTTTCTAGTTTTTCTACAATACGTTTAAATTGATAAAAAATAGTTTCTATTTTAAATAATAATGACTTTGGAACTTAAAAAATTTGATATGAAAAGTATTAGCTTTAAACCAAATGAGAATAAAGGACCTGTGGTGGTTTTAATTGGTAAGAGAGACACCGGCAAATCTTTTTTGGTAAGAGACTTACTTTATTATCAACAAGAAATACCAATTGGCACGGTAATATCTGGAACAGAAGAAGGGAACGGCTTTTACGGAAAAATGGTGCCAAAATTGTTTGTGCATAATGAATACAATACCGCCATCATAGAAAATATTTTAAAACGTCAACGCACCGTTTTGAAACAAATAAAAAAAGAAATGGAAACGTATAAACGCACTACGATTGACCCCAGAGCCTTTGTTATTTTAGATGATTGTCTATATGATAATACGTGGTCGCGTGATAAAATGATGCGTTTACTTTTCATGAATGGCCGTCATTGGAAGGTCATGTTGGTCATCACAATGCAATATCCCTTAGGCATTCCACCGACACTGCGTACCAATATAGATTATGTGTTTATCCTTAGAGAAAATTACATTGCCAACCGCAGAAGAATCTATGAAAATTACGCAGGTATGTTTCCAACCTTTGAATCATTTTGTCAGGTCATGGACCAGTGCACAGAGAATTATGAGTGCTTGGTAATCAATAATAATTCAAAATCCAACAAATTACATGACCAAGTGTTTTGGTATAAAGCGGATGACCACGGTGATTTTAGATTAGGCTCCAAAGAATTCTGGGAATTATCAAAAGGACTGAAGGACGACGATGAAGAAGAACAATATGACCCAAATGCAGCCAAAAAACGCGGAGGAGGACCTAGAATTAGTGTCAAAAAAGCGAATAAGTGGTAAACCGCTTTTATAAAACTCGCTTTTATAAATAAAAAACGGTAAAAGTAACTTAAAGACTATCTTATTATATATTGTATAATAAGATGTCACAACTAAACATTGTAGAACTCATAGAGAACAATCCTATTACAAAGCTTTCTAGCACATATAATAACAAACTGTTAGATAAAATTAAAGAAAAATTTTGTCATTTTGAGCAGCAATTGTTTATTAGTAGTTTTTATTGCTACCTAAATTATGATAAAAATATCGATTTTGTAGTTAATTTGGATGATGTATGGGAATGGCTAGGTTTTAGTCAAAAAATAAGAGCTAAAGAACTATTAGATAAACATTTTAAACTTGATATAGACTATAAAACCAATCTCGCTTTCTCTATAGGGAAAGCGGTTTTTAATACAATAGAAAAAGTAAAACAACATGGCGGTCAAAATAAACAAACCATAATGCTAACTATAAAATGTTTTAAATCATTGTGTTTGAAAGCACAAACGAAAAAAGCATCCGAAATACATGAATATTACATGAAATTAGAGGAGGTTTTACAAGAAACATTAGAAGAAGAAACAACCGAATTAAAATTGCAACTCGAACAAAAAGAAAATATTATTTTAGAAATTAAACACACCGTAGAACAAGAAAAACAAACCTTATTACAAAATACAAAAAAAGAAAAACAAAAGGCCGTAGAGCAAGCGATCATTATCCAATTTCCACTAAACACCGAATGTATTTATTTTGGAACGATTGATAATACCAATGAAGCTGGCGAGAAATTGATTAAATTTGGACATACAAATGATTTGGCCACTAGAATAGCCGACCATCGTAAAAAATATACTAATTTTATTTTAATGCAGGCGTTTAGAGTTCAAAATAAAGTAGAAATAGAAAATCTAATAAAAACATATCCGAAAATAAAAAGGCAAATTCGTTCACTCGAAATAAATGGGAAAAACAAGACCGAAATTATTGCATATGACGATATCAATTTTACGATTGAAAAATTATCTAAATGCATTAAAGATATTATTCACTCTAAGACATATAGTATTGATAATTTCAATAGGTTGATGAAGGAAAACGAAGAATTAGAAAATGAAAATAGAATTTTGAAACAACAAATCAAACGTCAAGAAATGTCCCTTACCCAAAAAACGATTGAGATAAACGAATTAAAGGATAAAATAGAATGTCAACAAGAAATTTTAAATACCGCAAATGCAGAGAACCAGTCTGTTTACCAAAATGTATTATTACCCGAAGACGAGCTGAACAAAAAATTTAACGAATTTATTAGTAGCATTTGCATAGTGCGTCCAGATGTAGAAGAAATATCTGTCAATATAGAAGGGCGTTATCGTTTATGGAACCAAGTTAAACCCACAAAAGAAACCTTTCACGCTTTAAAAAATTATTTGGATACTCGATTCAAACCAAAGCGAATTCAAGGAAATCACGGATACGCAGGTATTAAATTAAAACCGATTGAATATAAAAAATCGAGAGAAAACGACAGTGTCGAAAACTTTATCTTTCAAGTATGCAAATTTTCAGACCGCGGAAAAATACTAAACTCAGTATTGTTACGTGAATATCAAAAATGGAAAGTATCCGTTGGTATAGAGCTATCGGAAAACGATATGAAAGAAATAAAAGAATATCTAAATGCTTCTCCATATGCTCTTAAAGCAACAGTATGGACTCCTGAAGGAAATAATGAAGGTTATTATGGTTTGGAAATAAAACAAGTAGAGTATAAACCAAAATATGTATCGTCAACTGGCAAAAAAGTTTATAAAAGAGAGTGTAATACAGATATACTATTAGCAACATGGGATACAATTGCAACAGCTGCCACATCAGAAGGCATATCTCCTGCTAAAATGAGTAGATGTGTGAAAAATAAAAATATAATAAATGACTATTATTATAGTGTTATTTAGTTGTTGTATGATGTTACCTTTAACCATCGTCCCTTTAACCATCGTCCCTTTAACCATCGTCCCTTTAACCATCGTCCCTTTAACCATCGTCCCTTTAACCATCGTCCCTTTAACCATCGTGGACTTTAACAATCGTCAAAAGAAATCGTTACTGGATATTTTATATAGCAATAATCTTTCCAATGTGTGCCGTCATTATTTAATTCACACCAATCAAACAATATTTTTCCATTGGATGCTTTCATAGGAAGCCGCTCCCATAAACGGTATTTAAAATGAAACATTATATTCATGATTCCCATTTCATTTGTTTTACAAAAGCTATATTTATTCATTGCTTCCATTAATTGCTTTTTGTCGCACAAATTCAAAATATTCGTATCATAAATCCACATACAATTCAGCATATAATTTGAGTTTAAAATATTGTCTCCGTAAATGTCTTTTAGTTCATCAATGAATTCTGGTTTATCATAACTTAATTGACATTTAAATTCTTGGTCATCATATAATTTACCATCTTTTGGCGCTAATATTTTATTTTTATAATCTAATTGAAGCAAATAAGATACCTCGTCCAAAACCCTTAATCCTGCATCTAGATATACCACACGAGACCATTTCATAAAATAATCGTCGAAGACATGTAGTTTTTCCCATTGGTTTAATTTATTGATTTCTCTTTTATCCGTAGTGTCTAAAAATCCATTTTCACCGATTTTAGCAAGTAAAATAGATTTGTCTATTAGAGGAAATGTAACTTCGGTAATATTATAAAAATCCTTGAAATTCGCATTCAATTTAAAATCTATTGTTATCAACACTATATCGCCTTGCCAATTACCTTTACTTCTTAAATCAAGTATGGTTCTTTTGGCTTTATTAAAATAAGTGGCATCTGATACTAATACAAATACTGTACTGTCTTTTGTAGAAATGATTTCAGGTATATTTTTTGGTTCATTGTTTGACTCGTATATGGATTCCTTATTTGATTCCGAATAATAAAATTCATATTCTTCTTTAGTTGTAACTTTGTGAAATGTAATCGCTTTTTGTAATTGATAGTCGTCTTCATGTAACCCTAAATGAAATAAATCATTATTAATTTGGTTTATCTTATTTTCTTTTGCGATATCTTGAATCCAGATACCCATACAAAGGTCGTCTGGTTGGAACTCGGTGTTAACAATACTATAATATGATTCGTTTATTCCTTTTTGTTTAATATATGATACAATATGCGAATATAATTTATTGGATATAGCATAACCAGCACCTCCTGACATGTAACTACAAAACGTGGTTTTTATATGATTTAATTCTTTTCCAATATAATAACATTCGTTAGAATCATACTGAGTTAATAAATTTTTAAGCCTATTTTCGAATACAAATGTGTCATCATCAATAAATATATACCAATCGTAATGTGGTATATTCATATTATACATAAAATAAATGTATTTCCATGTTATATTTTCCATATGGTCCATGGTATACCATCCAAACTGGCGTTGTTCAATATTTGGTGTTGAGGTAAGATAAAAAATATCTTCTTTATTTATGTTTTGAAACATACTGTCCATTTGGTATTTCATCCTAGTATCAATATACTTATTGCATGTAGAAATAATATAACAAATTTTCATAATAATTATATTATTTTATTATTTTTAAACCTTTATTCTAGAAAGATAATTCTAGAATAAACATATTCTACAATATAGATATTCTACAAATATGTTTTGTAAAAGTTAAATTGTTCTTCTTCTCTTACATTATGAAATGTAATGGCGCTTTGTATTTCCTGTTCGTTTTGATGAACGCCTACATGAAATCTATCATCATTTAAAAGAATAATATTATTATGTATATGGACTAATTCTTGTATTAATAATCCAACTGTTAAATCTTCGCACCAATGCTTATTGGAAAATTCTATTCCGTTATTTTTAATATGACTTTGTAATAGAATAAATAACGATTTTGACATTACATAACCAGCACCTCCTGACATATATAAACAAAAGTCCTTTTTAATATGGTCTAGCTCTTTCCCAATATAATAGTTTACGCTTGAATCAAAATTTGATAAAAAATCTGCCATCCTATCGGTAAATACAAATGTATCGTCATCCATAAATACATACCAGTCATAATGATATTCGTTGCAATCGATATGATACAAAAAATGCAAAATCTTCAGTGTTAAATATCTATAAGAATCATCTGTATTCCAACCAAAATGCCGTCTAGACATGTCTGGTTTACTTGTTAAATAAAAAATATTATTTGTGTTAATATTTTGTAAAGATGTGTTCGATTGATAAACAACTCTATCATCTAAGTATTTATCACATGTTTTAATAATATAACAAAGCTTCATAAAATGTTATATTATATTATTAGAGTAGTTTTATATTTTTATATAGAAACATGTTTGTAACAATTGTATTTATTTAGCTTGAAAAAAATATACATAGTATATATAATGAGTATTTCAGAAGAAAAGGCTATAGCTCTTGGTAATTTAATAGGAGAATTGGATGTCGCGTCGGAAATTACATTAGGACAACGAGTCGTACCAGGAAGAATAATCGAAGAATATCACAGCAAAATCGCACATGGTACACTCATTCCTGAACATATGAAATATCCTGGCGAAAAAGGAGGTAAAAGAAAGAAACTCGTAGGTGGTGGTATTTGTGAAGATGAACCTTGGGTAAGGCTATCTATTGATGCTGCTATTGTTTTGGCTAGTGCGGCGGTTGTAGTAGGCGTTGGTTATGCAGGTTTTGCAACATTACAATCCTTTATGGGTGTCTATGGATTAAAAGAGGCGTCTATAGCAATCATAACATCTTTATATAATTCTTTAATAGCCACAGGCGGTACTATATTCACTGCAGTATACAATATGGGTTCCGCAGCTGTGCCTGTAGCAAAATCTTTTGGGGCAATGGCTTCTTCCATTGTAAGTGGTTTATATTCATCTGCAGGTCCAGTTTTATCTACATTTGCAAGAGCCGCCCCTGCAATAGCGATTGGTAGATACATTGGAACAAACAAAAACGCATATGAAGATGCAAAAAAACTAATAAGCGCATTAGATGCTAAATATAAAGCATTAGCGTCATATACAGGAGCAGTGACTCGTTCGATGAGCGAGAAAAAAGAAACAATACAACGTCAATTAACGGCAGCTAAACAGTCATTAAAAACAACATATGATAATGCAAAAACGACTTCCGAAGCAGTTATAACAAAATCGTCATCGTATTATTTAGCACTAAGAACAAAGATTTGTCAATTACTCGACCGCGGAATAGCATCGGTTGATATATCTGCCGGACTAGATGAAGCTCTTGCTACCATTAATTTTGAAGGTGGAAGAAGAAGACGTTCCACAAAAAAGACCAGACGTTCCACAAAAAAGACCAGACGTTCCACAAAAAAACGTAAGGGTTCCGTGAGAAGACGTAGAGTATAAAAAGAAAATATAGAAACAAATAATATACTAGTATAATTACTAGTAACAAGGTAAATAATATATATAATTACACGAACTATATATTATTGTATTTATTCTTCTTGTTTATTCGCAAAAGGACCGCTTACTAGTTGACTCTGTCCGTTATCACTTTTACCTACCACAATATTTTCACCCTCAAATAGTTCCTTACAAATATCCGCCGTAGAAATATTTTCTTGTTCTTTCAAGGTACACTCTTGAGTATTGATATTATTCACTCCAACTAAGTTTCCTTGTTCATCTATTGTTTGTGTCAATGTGTTACCAGATTTTTCGGCATTTTTAATATTTTCTTCAATGGCTTTTTGTTTCGTTTCTTTTACACGTTGTTCAAATGCGGATTTTGCATTAGTTTCGTTCTTTTGTTTCTCGTGCATTAATTGGTTCAATTCCTCTTCCATATATTCGACACGACTAGTTTTATATGCTTCAGGGTCCCAAGGCATCCACATACCAACTGGTCCCACATATACATCATGATTAGGGTCAATTTCCCTTAGCATTTTGCATCTTAATTCAGCTTCTTCTTGAGTAGGATAGGACCCTCTAATTTTTAAACCACGTGTACTTGTTTGAAAGTTATGAACGATATCGAATTTTTTCTGTAATTCATCTTCATTATTGTCTACAAATGTTTTGAATTCGTCTTGCATACTGGTTTTATTCAAATTCTCCTTCTCTTCTTTCACGAAATCCTTTAAATCATTCGAAATATCCTCAAACGAAACATTATATTTAAATGAAATGAAATTTAGAAACTGAACAAATTTTTCCATAGATTTATTTAGTTCCCATTTCTTTAGAAATTCCTCGAAGAAAAATATTTCCTTTTCCTTTAAAATTTTTTCAGGAGAACAAAATGAAACGCAAACGAATTTTTGACCAGCTATTTGTTTATCTTCTTCTAATAAATCAACATATTTAGGGTTAATCTTTTCCCCTTTTTGTTTTCTTTCAAAACCAGATTTCTTCGAACTATTATCTTTAGAACAATCCATTTTATAATTTTAATTATTTAATTTTAAGTTTTTTATCGCATATATATATTTTTTTCTTTTTATTTAATATAATGAACGGTTTAATAAACGTTGGTGAACTTGTGAAGAGAATCATTAAATACCTTGTAGAAGGTTTAATGGTAGCTATTGCTGCATATGCTATTCCTAAACGCTCATTAAATATTGAGGAAATTGTATTGATTGCATTAACTGCTGCTGCTACATTTAGCATCCTTGATACCTATGTTCCATCCATGGGTGCCACCGCTAGATCAGGTGCTGGTTTCGGTATCGGAGCCAATCTAGTAAAATTCCCAGGTGGATTTTAGAATACCATAATAGGTAATAAGTGTTTGTATCAAACAAATAAAAATATATATTGTAACTAATATACATATTACATGGTGAAAAAAATTGATTTGATTTATTATATAATAAATTATATCAAATAGATAACTATAAAGAATGTCTCAGACAATTTCAGAAATATACAAAAAAATTATCGAAAATATTGTTGGAAAAGAATATAAACTACCTATTACAAAAAATAAAGGTAGTCCAGGACAATTTTTGGAAGACTTAGTAGGTATTGCACATACGTCTAATTGTCTTGATTGTTCTGATGGAGAATTAAAGGCATTCCCTGTAAAAAAATTACAAAATGGAAAACTTTCTCCTAAAGAAACCGTAGCTGTAACTATGCTGTCTAAAGATGAACTTCTCACAAATGATTTCAAGTCGTCCAAGTGCTGTAAAAAAATGGCAAAAATATTATTCGTCCCTTATCTTCGTAATGGTGACAATATTTGCTTTCTGATGCCTACAATCATTGATAAAAATAATTTAGAGTTTGCAGATTTGTATGCCGTAATTGAAAGTGATTATAACCTTATTAGACAAAATTATATTGAACATGGCGTTCTCGGCTCAAAGGATGGTATATTACTTCAAAATAGAACCAAAGGAGCAAAAGGCTCTACATCAAGGGCATTTTATATACGAACAGAGTTTATCAAGCAGTATATTCCTATTAGTTTGTAATCAAGACTTCGTTTGTTCTCGCATCCGGTTTTTTAGAATGTATTGACCTTCTACAAGATATTATTTTTGTATCATATATATGTGAAGGAAATGAGTCTTTTACAAGTTTAACTTCGGCATTACTCATGAGCATTTTTACATTTTTTTTCTTCATATTTCTACATTCTTTAAATAACATAGTATGGTTCTCTAAATTAAACCCATCTGAGGTATAAGATACAAACGATGTATCATTTTCTGGGACGTAAGGAGGGTCAAGATATACAAAATCGTCCTTTGTAATTTTATTTAGAGCATCACTAAAAGAACAATTTGTAAATATCACATCCTTTATCAAATTACATACATTTCTTATATGTTCTTCATCTAGAATGGATGGATTTTTATAGTTCCCAAACGGAACATTAAAACCATTTGGACCTTCACGATATAATCCACGAAAGCATGTCTTATTCATAAATAATAACATTGCAGATGCATGTACAGATGTTCTTTCTTCTTTTGATAAGGCGTTAAACCTTTTTCTAATCCAAAAATAATATGATTCAGGGGAAGACAAAGCCTCTTCAATTGTACAAGCCTTTCGATTTACGTTGCTTCCATTGCATTTCCCAAATTCTTCTGCTATTTTTTTTACCTCGCTTATTAGTAAATGAGGATTTGATTGAATATTTTTATATAACCATATAAGATTTGAGTTTATATCGCTGGCATAAATATTACCATTAATTGTTATAGCCCCATTTTCCTTATACGTGAGTAAAGCAAGAAGAACACTCCCTCCTCCCAGAAACGGTTCATGATAGTTATTCATATCTTTTGGAAAAAGTTCCATTATATCATGAATAATTTGCGTCTTTCCACCAACCCATTTTATAAAGGGCTTCGTTATTTCCATTAAATCTATATATTTATTCTTATTGCGAAGTGTTTAATCAATTTTATTAGAATTTATTAGAATTTATTAGAATTTATTAGAATTTATTAGAAGTTATTAGAAGTTATTAGAATTTATTAGAATTTATTATTCATTTTATTTTCTATATTTTTGATAAAAGACCTATTATAGAAAATAAAATAATCTAAATGTATTATATTATGGTAAAACATTCGCGCAGAAAATCGAAAAGGGTACGGAAGAGTCGTAAAAATCGTAAAACACGCAAACAACGCGGCGGTGTGTGCTATGGTAGAGGTGTAGGTGCAAATTCTTATGACCCTAATTTTTCGGTGTTTAATACGAGAGAATTACAATTATTTCCATACAAACCAACCAATTAGACACTTCCTTTATACATAGACAAACGACTAATTGGTATGGATAAATTCCCAATTTAATTCTTCACAAATTTTCTTCCATATTACATCTTGTTCTATTCTTTTTTCTTTGTCTTTTAACATTGGAAAAAACGCTAAATATTTTTCTTCTCCCAATAATTCGCATAATTTATATGCCGTATAATAATAATTTAAAAAATTAACTCTGTCATCAGGACAATACTTAGAATAAGGTGATTGTAATTCAATAAATAGATTACATAAGGTTTCTTCTAATTCTGGCGACATTATGGGCGGTTTAATTCCCAATTTATCTTTAATAAATGGTATATGTTCATAGTATTTATTATAGCCTAATTTCTTGAGTATTTCTTTGGTTTTCGCATTGGTAATTTGAGATATTTCTATTCTCTCCTTTTTAATCTGTATTTTTATATTTTCGATTACATCAGGCGGTATTTGAGTGGTTTCTTTACCTTGAAATTGAGCCAGAATTTCTTTGAAATGATTAATTCTTTTATAAGCATAAAAACACACTTCTTTTGGTGGTTCTTTGTAGGACGGTTTTTCATTTTCAATTAGATAAGGAATGCTTCTAGAACAGCTGTTGCAAACCAATACACCTTCGTCTTCTAATGGAATCAACTCACCTTTATAACAAACTTCACATATATCGGTCTGGCAAACATAAGAATTGATATCCAAAAATCCATCATCAATATTATTCAAATATTTTTGCACAACATTATTGGATTCTACATGTGCGTTTTTATTAGAATCTTCTTCTTTAATTTTAAAAAACATATTTACTAATTTTGATTTGTTGGTTGTTGGTTGTATTAATGAACCGTCTGATATATTTTTTTTATTTTCAAAATATTCAAATATAAATTTAGAATTGTCAAGGAAATACTCTTTTTTTTTGACCTTTATTTCTTTAATGTTATTGGTGATATCATTTATTTTATCTTCTACATCGAGTCGTTGTTCTATAGTAAGGTTACTATTTTCGTGTTGTAATTTTTGCTTTAGTTCATGTCTCTCTAGTTTTAATTCTGGTATTTTGTTATTTTCGTCCTTGGTAAATTCATTTAAAAATTCTTTGTGCTTTGTGTCAAGCGTTACGGAAGTTTTTTTATTAAACTTAATTTTTTTACTAGTTTTTGGTTTAAAATTAGGCATAGCTTCCTTTTCATAAATAAAAGTTATTTATTTAATTTATAATATATATAAAATATATTTTCTAATTACACCAATTCTATTTTACTTACAAGTAGAATACACTTATACGAATGTTATTTAGTTTAAAATAAATTTTTGTTTTCTATAAAATAGTTAATGGATATTAAAATTAATTTAGACACTTTAAAAGATTTAGAAAATGAGAATGTCAAAATAGACGTGATTAAATTTCAAAAAATGTTGTTACTATTTAACTCAATCGAACAAGGATGGAGTGTAAAAAAAAGAAATGAATCATATGTATTTACAAAAAATCACGAAGGTAAAAAGGAAGTATTAGAAGATTCATATTTGTTAAAATTTATGAAAACAAATTTAGACATTAGCAGATTCATAGCTTAGGTATATTGGTGTATTTACTATTTGGGTTTTTTGGGTTTTTTGTTTTTTTTGCTTTAAAGACGTTATTATTTTTGTTTTCACGACTTTATTGTTTTTAGTATTTTTCTTGGTTTTTAGTATTTTTCTTGGTTTTTATTTTAATTAATAATTAATTTTTATTAATTAAATTATTTTCAAAAATTTTTTTTTCTTTAGCAACTATATAAAAATGGGAGGTGGATTAATGCAACTAGTAGCCTATGGCGCCCAAGACGTTTACCTTACTGGTAATCCTCAAATTACTTTCTGGAAAGTTACATATCGCAGATATACTAACTTTGCCATCGAATCAATCGAACAAACATTTAACGGTCAAGCCGATTTTGGTCGCAGAGTCCAATGTGTCATCAGTAGAAATGGTGACTTGGCTTACCGCACATATTTACAAGTAACACTTCCTGAGATCAACCAACTTATGGGTCTTGGAAACTACACAACTGGCCAAAACACAGGTGTTTATGCTCGTTGGTTAGATTTCCCTGGTGAGCAAATCATCGCTCAAGTTGAAGTTGAAATTGGTGGTCAAAGAATCGATCGTCAATATGGTGACTGGATGCACATCTGGAACCAACTTACAATGACTTCTGAACAACAACGCGGATACTTCAAAATGATTGGTAACACAACTCAATTAACATTCATCACCGATCCTTCATTCTCTGATGTTGAATCACCTTGTGATTCCTTAGCACCACGTCAAGTTTGTGCACCAAGAAACGCTTTACCAGAAACAACCTTATACGTTCCATTACAATTCTGGTTCTGCACCAACCCTGGCTTAGCATTACCTTTAATTGCTCTTCAATACCACGAAGTCAAGATCAACCTTGATATCAGACCTATTGATGAATGCTTATGGGCTGTCACCACCTTAAACTGCAACAGTAACCCATGGTCCTCTGGCAGTCAATACTCAGTTGGTCGTCCAGTTCCAGCAACCATTGCATACAACCAATCTTTAGTTGCTGCATCATTATACGTTGATTACGTCTTCTTAGATACCGATGAACGTCGCCGAATGGCACAGAACCCACACGAATACTTAATCACCCAGCTTCAATTCACAGGTGATGAATCAGTTGGTTCATCCAGTAACAAGATTAAGTTAAATTTCAACCACCCTGTTAAGGAATTAATCTGGGTTGTTCAACCTGACCAGAACGTAGATTACTGCTCATCCTTAACATGTGATGCTCTTTTATTCAAGGTATTAGGTGCCCAACCATTCAACTACACTGATGCTATTGATGCTTTACCAAATGCTATCCATGCTTTCGGTGGCCCAGCAGCAGTTGCAGCTGATTCTCGTGCATTCATTGATGCACGTGGTTTATTCCAAGACGCAGGTGCTATGGATGAATACATCCCAGCAGGTTTCACTGGCTACTGGCACGGTCCTTCAAACCCTTACAATGAGGTCAATCTTGGTGGTGTTGCTGTCCCTGTTCCAACAGGAACTGATGCATCCATTGCTGCTCTTTTACAAAACGGCGGCTCACACCTTGATAACTCAGGTGTATCTGATGCAGGCACATTCGTTTTAGCCGAAACCTCATTAGATATGCATTGTTGGGGCCAGAACCCAGTTGTAACTGCCAAATTACAACTTAACGGACAAGATCGTTTCTCTGAACGTGAAGGTTCATACTTCTCATGGGTCCAACCATACCAGGCACACACACGTTCCCCTGATGAAGGTATCAATGTTTACTCATTTGCATTGAGACCTGAAGAACATCAACCAAGCGGCACGTGCAACTTCTCCAGAATTGATAATGCCACACTTCAATTGGTGTTATCCAACGCAACTGTTGAAGGTACCAAGACTGCAAAGGTCCGTGTCTATGCCACCAACTACAACGTCTTACGTATTATGAGTGGCATGGGTGGGTTAGCATACTCAAATTAAAAATTTTCCAGCATATATCGTGTGGATATTATTTATATATTTTAATATTAAAATTTAAAAACTAAATTGATTTTTAATATTAAAAGCAAAGACTTACTTTGCAAGTTGGCAAAGTAAAACATAGTTGTCTCACTATTTGTATATTATCAAAATGTTTGCTCGCGAAACGTAGTCAGCAAACTATAAATACTTATATCGAGTGATGAACATGTATAAGGGTGTACATACTATTTACACCCCTATACGGAGGTGTAAATACTATTTACACCTCCGTATAGGGGTCTAAATAAAATGTACAACATTTTTAATTCATTTATATCTAAAATAACTTAAATATAAAAGGTAGTTATACACTATATAACACCCATTATGGAAGTAATTAAGGCGTTTAATTCTAACAACTTACATACCGAAATTATTATTAAGGGAACCTATAATGAACCCTTATTTCGTGCAAGTGATATAGGAAATGTATTAGGCATTTCGACTATTCGTTCTGTAATTCGCGATTTTAATGAAACTGAAAAGGTAGTGCATACTATGCACACCCCCGGCGGTGATCAAGATGTAACATTTTTAACAGAAAAAGGTTTATATAAAGTATTATTCAGATCAAGAAAACCAATAGCAGAAACTTTTCAAAACTGGGTTTGTGAAGTTATAAAAGATATACGCTTAAAAGGT
>Ga0209086_10001608_pt1 | contig 18305 bp, 18 predicted proteins | sample M_130207_XF_Meta_FD_187312 | JGI IMG/M metagenome (GOLD analysis project Ga0209086, IMG submission 187312) | Freshwater microbial communities from Lake Montjoie, Canada to study carbon cycling - M_130207_XF_MetaG (SPAdes) (version 2) | ecosystem: Environmental > Aquatic > Freshwater > Lake... | reverse complement strand
TTGCGCGCGTGGCAGCGCGACCGCAATCAATCCGCCACCAACATCCGCTGGCAGTTCACCACCGCAGACGCACGCACTAAACTCATCAAGCTTTACCCATCAATGAACGAGTGACAGAGCACTAGCCTTCATCGCCGCCGCAGGTGCCCAGGCCGTCTTCCTTCCCGCCTCCTCACCGGACTTCAACCCCATTGAAAAGATGTGGAGCAAGGTCAAGGCGCTCCTGCGTAGCGCCGAGGCACGGACACCCGAGGATCTCATCGCCGCCATCGGCGCAGCCCTCGCCCAAGTCACCCCAAAGGACGCCCTCGGCTGGTTTGTCTCTTGCGGCTACAGAGTTTATTGAACGCTCTAATCGCAAACAAACCAACACATGAAGGAGCCGGACTGAGTACATCGGGTAGCGCGGGCGTCCCGCCTGCCGTGCTGCGCGTCCCGCGCAGCACATCGAGCGGCCACACGCTTTCTGAACGCAAGGGTTAGCCGCGTGTATTCCGCGGGACGCGAAATACGGCAGGCGGGACGCCCGCGCTACCCGAGACACGCCGTTCTGCTTCCTGTCCGGTGGATCAGCCCGCCTCCTGCCAACGGCGGCTACGGGCGCAGCAGCGAGCGGATTCGCGTGAAGTGTTCCGGCCCGAATCCCATCGCGAGCTTCAACTGGTAGTCGCGCTCGAGGACGTTCGTGATTTTCCGGCAACGGCGGTAGTCGGTAAACGAAATGGCGCGGCGGAGCAGCGCCCACAGGCCTGAGACCGGCACGGGGAAATCGCTGCCGTGCAACAGCCGTTCGCCGAGCAGGCCTGCATTGGTTCCCACGCAACGGTGCGCGTTGCGGCCGCGGCGCGGGACATTCCATGCGCTCGTGTCGCCGTGCAGGTTCGGCCATTTCGCGAGCATATCGGCGAAGATGTGGAAGTAATCGGGATCGCCAAAGCCGCTTTTTGTCGCGGCGTGTGCGGCGATCACGGGCACGCCGCATTCGAGCGGGAGCGTGAGCACGCGCGGGTCGGAATACGCGGCATTGATCACCTGCACGGTGTGCTCGCCGCCGGTGTGCGCGAGCAGCGGCAGACGCGCCTCCGCCATGCGCTCCCAAAATTTCCGGTAGCGCGTGTCGTTGCAGTCCACGTTGTGGCAGTTTGGCAGGAGCTTCAGCACCGCTGCGCCGCCGGCGATGCAGCGATTGAGTTCGTCGAGCGCGTCGGGCCGCGCGGGATGGATGCTCACTGCGGGGATGAATTCGGGATTCTCCCGCGCAAGACGCAGCACGTAGTCATTCGGAACGTGAAAGGAACCGGTGGCTTCCATCTTCGAGCCATCGGCGCGATAGACCTCATCCTGCGCGAGAATGACTGCCGCGCCGAGCGACGATTCGCGCAGGAGCCGCAGCAGATGAGCGACGTAGCGTTCGTCGAAATCATCCGCATGCAGCGACGACGCACCGAGCCCGATGTGCCGGAGCATGTGCGCGGCAAGCGGCTTCTGCCACCACGTCGCGCCGAGCCGCAGCCAGCATCCGCTGCCGGATTTGCCATTGCCGACGATGTGAACGTGGCAATCAATCGGAGGCTGAAGTTGCGGATTTTGCGTGGTCATTTGCGCCAGAGCTTGCGTGATTTCAGCCACTCCGCGACGAGCGTACGGAACGCGCCCGCCGCGGGCGATGTGCAGGCGTCGGCCCAGACCATCACGAGATCCACGGACTGCACCGGCACGAGTGGACGAAAGACGAGCGGCCCCCCTGCCCCGAGCGTGGCCACGCTGTCCGGGATGATGCCGATGCCCGCGCCCGCCTCGACGTAGCTGAGGACGGTGTGAATGACGCTCGGCGTGTGCGTGAACCGCGGCGTGAATTTTGCACGCTGGCACGCGGTGAGGATCGCATCGTGCAGGCCCACGCCTTCTCGGCGCGCGAGAATCACGAGCGGCTCGCCCGCGAGCGCACGCCACGGCACCTCCCGTTTTTTCGCGAGCGGATGCGCTGCGGGCAGCACGCAGTGGAACGGCTCGTGTCGGAGCAGCGTGGTGTGCAGGCCGTGAGCGTGCTGCGCGAGCACGGGGCGCGTGAGGCCGATGTCGAGACGGGCGCACGCGACCATTTCCCACACGCGCTCGGGTGTGCGCTCCTCCAGAATCACGGAGACACGCGGATAGCGTTTCCGAAATTCCCCGAGCAGCCGTCCGAGAAAAGCCTGCGTCGGCGCGCCGATGTAGCCGACGCGCAGCTCGCCTTCCTCGCCGTTTGCGACGCGCTGCACCTTCTTCACCGCATCTTCCACGCGCTGGAAAAGAATGCCGATCTCATGCAGCAGCATCGCTCCCGCCTCCGTAAGCGAGACGGCGCGGCGGTTGCGCAGCATGAGCACTGCGCCGATGTCCTCCTCGAGCTCTTTCACGGCGCGGCTCAGTGCGGGCTGCGCGATGTGCAGGCGTCGCGCGGCCTTGGAAAAGCTGAGTTCTTCGGCGACGGCCTGGAAATATCGCAGGTGGCGGAGTTCCATCCTGTGATGCGTATCAGGCATGACTGCTATCGCAACAAACGATTTCCGTTATCAGTGGGCGGCTGGCAGTTTCCGCGCTCCTTTCTGTGAAACTTATCCGCACACTCGCCATCGTCCTGACGGTTTGGCTGCTCGGCATCACCGCCCTGCACGGCGGGCTGAACCTGCGCTGGTTTGCGAAGAGGACCGGAGGCAGCGCTGGCGAGAAGACATTCGGCGTCGGTTTTCTCCCGGTGACTTGCCATCTCACCTGCCCCGTCACGCATTACATCAACAAGGAGATGGAGGGCCGGGACATGTTCCAGCCGATGCGGTTCAGCGGATGGCCTGAGCTGAAGGAGATGTTCATCGGACGACCGAAGGACATGCCCGCGGCCTTCATCCTCGCGCCGATGGCCATCGCGTTGCGCGAGCAGGGTGTGAAAATCAAAATCGTTCACCTCGGCCATCGCGACGGTTCGGCGGTGATGGTTCACAAGGACTCGGGAATTTTTCAGACCGGCGATCTGCGCGGGAAAACGGTCGCGGTGCCTGGACGCTACGCAAATCAGCGCCTCATCATTTATCGCGAACTGAAAAAGGCGGGCATGACGATTGACGATGTGAAGATCGTCGAGATGCCGCCGCCGGATATGCCCGCTGCGCTGCTCTCGCGCTCGGTGGATGCGATCACGTCGGGCGAGCCGTTCATGGGGCAGACGGAACTCGACGGCTACGGTCGCACGCTTTGGCAGGCGAAGGATGTGTGGCCGGGGTTCATCTCGTGCGTGCTCGCGGTGCATGAAGATGCGATTCGCGATCACCGTCCGGAAATCCAGCGGCTCGTGAATGGCATCGCGGCGAGCGGCAAGTGGATTGATGAGAGCATGGCACACCGCATGGACGCCGCGCAGTTCGTCGCGACGAACTACTACAATCAGAACCCGCGGCTGCTCAGTTTCGTCCTCAGCAAACCGCCGGATCGCGTGACCTATTCGCGGCTGAAACCGCTGCGACCTGAGTTTGAGGAAATCGAGCGGCTGGCGAAGGAGGCGGGCATTCTGCAAGGCACCGCGCACTTTGAGGACTACGTGGACGACACGTTCGCGCCCGATCCAACGACTGTGAATGCGCCGAAATTCGAGGTGAAGAAATGAACCGCCGCGTGCTTCACATCCTGCTTCCGCTCATCACGGGGGTGCTGTTTCTCACCGTATGGCATGTTGCGGTGAAGATGTCGGGAAGTGATATTTTTCCCACGCCCCGGCATGTGCTCGACGGTCTCGGCGAACTCGTGCGGCAGGGCCTGTTGCTGAAGTATGTCGTTGCATCGCTGTTCCGTGTGAGCTGGGGCTTCATCGCGGCGGTGCTCGTCGGCGTGCCGCTCGGGCTGGCGCTTGGGTGGTTTCGCCCGGCTTATGCGGCGCTGAATCCGTTCATCCAAATCCTGCGGCCTATCTCACCGATCGCTTGGATTCCCGTGGCGATTCTGTGGTTCGGCGTGAAGGACACTGCGCCGGTGTTCCTCATTTTTCTCGCGAGCGTTTTTCCGATCACGGTGTCCTCGATGGCGGCAGTGCAAAACATGCAGCAGGTCTATCTGCGCGCGGCGCAGAATTTCGGTCTCGGCGGACTGGAGCTTTTCCGGCGCGTGATTTTCCCCGCGGCGCTGCCGCAGATCATCACGGGCATCCGCATCGCGCTCGGTGTGGCGTGGCTCGTGGTCGTCGCAGCGGAGATGATCGCGGTGAACAGCGGGCTCGGCTACCTCATCATCGATGCGCGCAACGCGGGCAAACGCTATGACCTCGTCGTCGCCGGCATGGTGATGATCGGTCTCATCGGCCTCGTGCTCGATGTGCTCGTGCGACGGCTGGAGAAATTCGACGAAGTGCGCTGGGGCTATGGGCAACGCTGAAATGGAAAACATCATCACCGTCCGCGATTGCTGGATGTCGTTCGCGGGGAAGGAACCGGGCGCGGAAGTCCACGTGCTCGAGCGCGTGAACCTCGAACTGGCACAGGGCGAATTCGTCTGCATCGTCGGGCCGAGCGGCTGCGGAAAAAGCACGCTGCTAAATATCGTCGGCGGATTTCTGGAAGAGACGCGGGGAGAAGTTAATGTGGAGGGCGCGCTGGTGAACGGCCCCGATCCGGGACGCATTTTCGTCTTCCAGGAGAACGGTGTTTTTCCGTGGCTCACGGTCGAGCAGAACATCGGCTTCGGCCTGCTCTCACGTCTCGCCGCAGAGCGCGACGAGCGCGTGCGGCATTACATCGCGATGGTCGGACTCACGGGTTTTGAAAAATCGTATCCGCGCGAACTGAGCGGCGGCATGAGGCAGCGCGTGGAAATCGCGCGCGCTCTCGCCGCAGATGCGCGCGTACTCTACATGGATGAGCCGTTCGGCGCGCTGGATTTTCTCACTCGGCTCAAGATGCGCAGCGATCTCATCCGCATCTGGCAGGCGGAGAAGAAGACGATCCTCTTTGTCACGCACGACATCGAGGAGGCCGTGCAACTCGCCGACCGCGTGCTCGTGATGACGAAGCGGCCTGCGACGATTCAGGATGAGGTGAAGATCGATCTGCCACGTCCGCGCGACCTCGATTCACCGGGCTATCTCGGGGCGCGCGACAGGATTTTTTCGATCATGGGGATGGACGCGCACGGCGGCGGAGCAGCGTGACGACGGCGAGGAATGTCGCGATGGCTCCGAATCCGATCGCATTCTCGCGCAGTGTGGGTGGAAAAATCAGGAGGTAACCCGCGTCCTTTACGAGCGCCGCGAATGACGAGACGCAGAACGGCATGAGAAAAAGGCGGAACGTCACCCAGCCATCCGTCTTCACGCCCGGCGTGCGTGTGCTCAGCAGCAGTGCGAATCCGATGATGCCGCTCAGCCCGAGCGACGTGATCCACAGCCGCAGGCGCGGGTCGAAGTGCAACGCGACATTCACGACATACCACACGGCGTAGCACCAGAGGACGATGCGGCCTTTGGTGAGAGTTCCAAAATATTGGGGGACTCGTGAGGGCATGAAAAAAATTATGTTTAATCCATGCCGAGATCGCGGACGAATTCCTTATCCTCAGCGTAGTCGGATTCCTTGATTCCGAGCTGTTCGATCACAATCGTCTTCACCGAGGCAGCGATTTCGTCCCGTGTGAACTCTTCATCTTTCCACATCAGGTTCGCCGCTCCACCGGCGGCGACACAGATCGTCAGGTCATGGACTGTCGCGATTCCGGGGAAGCATCGGCACTGATTTTGTGTGAGCCGGAGAAACAGGAGCGAGGCGCACGCAGCAGTGATCATCGAAAGGAGCAACGAGCCCAGAATCCTGGAGCCCAGTGAAGCATGTGTGGCGCGGAGTGACGCAACCAACACCGTTCCGGCAAGGAGCCACGAGACGACCACGAGGATCTTCTGGAGTCTCACGGGGCGTAGCAACTCCGGCCATTGGCTGTTTGAAATCGGACCCCGTGCCTGTGCCCACAATGCTCGCCGTGAATGCTCTGGAAAAAACTGTTCGAGTGGTGCGCCGAGTCGGATCGCAACCCGTTCGATGCCGACTTCCATCAACCGTTTGCGGATTCTGTGAAATGCCCTGCGCGTTAAACAGAGCGTCTTGGTTCCGATTCCACGATTCTGAACGATGTATAAGATCACGTCTCGCGGCGTGATCATTTTTGCGGCCTCGGCGTCTTCGATTGCGACACCAAACGCCTCCTCGAAGGCCATCACAAGCTCGACGCTATCGAGTCCCATGCGGGTGCATCTCGTCAGAGAATGCTCAGCACTTTCTCCACAACGTCGAGCGGGCGTGGGAGCTGGCGTTTTTCGAGTTCGGGCGAGTAGATTGCGGGAGCGTCAATGCTTGTGACGCGCAGCACGGGGGCGTCGAGTTCGTCGAAGATTCTTTCCTGGATCATCGAGGCGATCTGCGCGCCGACTCCGCAGAAGGGTTTGTTTTCCTCGATGTAAACGGCGCGGTGTGTCTTTGCGACGCTCTCCAAAATGGTCTCCTCGTCGAGCGGGCGGATGCTGCGGAGGTCGATCACTTCGGCGCTGATGTTGTGCTCGGCAGCGAGGATGTCGGCGGCGGTGCATGCGGTGAGCGCGGCGCGGCCGTGCGCGATGAGCGTGATGTCCGTGCCGACGCGCTTGATGTCCGCCTTGCCGAGTGGGATGAGATATTCCTCCTCGGGCACCTCCCATTTTTCGCCGTAGAGGAGCGTGTTCTCCATGAACATCACGGGGTCGTTGTCGCGGATGGCGGTCTTCATGAGGCCCTTCGCGTCGTAGGCGGTGGCGGGGCAGACGACCTTGAGGCCGGGGACGTTTGCCATGAAATTTTCGTGGTTGTGCGAGTGCGTCGCGCCGACGTTTGTGCCGCCGTTCGCGGGGCCGCGGATGACGATGGGGCAATTGATGAGGCCGCCGCTCATGTAGCGGACTTGCGCGGCGTTATTGATGATCTGATCCCACGCGACGGTGGCGAAGCTCCAGAACATCAGCTCCATCACGGGGCGGATGCCGAGCATCGAGGCGCCGACGCCCATGCCGATGAATGCGGCCTCGCTGATGGGCGTGTCCATGACGCGCTTGCTGCCCCATTTTTTCCAGAGGCCCTTGGTGACCTTGTATGCGCCGTCGTATTCGGCGACTTCCTCGCCCATGAGGACGACGTTTTCATCGCGCGCCATTTCTTCGTCAAAGGCCTGGTTGAGTGCGTCGCGGTATTCGATGAGTGCCATGGTGAAATCGTGGTGCTGAAAATTGAATGCTGGGAATTGCCGTGCCGATGAGGCGTCTGCGGCTCGTCGTGCGAATGCCCTTTGCCTGCGGTGCTAGTCGTTGAAAAAATGCCGTCCCGTCCGCCCCGCCTCCGTCTGCCGGTCCACCTCGAAATACACATCTTGCATGATGCTCTCCTCGCCCGCCACCGGGCTCTCGTCGGCGAACTGCGCAGACGTCGCCGCCTCGGTTTTCGCCGCCTCGTCAATCACGTCGTATTGCTCCTCGGTTAGCGTGCCTTCCCCGATCAGCCGACGCTTGAAAATCTGGATCGGGTCTTGGTTTTGCTTGTAGTGCTCGATCTCCTCCTTCTGCCGGTAGCCGCCGGTGTGCTTCGAGTCGGCGACGCTGTGGCCGTAGTAGCGATAGGTGGAAATTTCGAGCACCGTCGGCTTTTGCTCCGCGTATGCGCGTTCGATCGCGGCCTGCACTGCGGCGCGCACCTCGTAGATGTCCGTGCCGTTGCACTTGGCCCATGAAATTCCAAAGCCCTCGGCGCGCTCGGCGAGGCAGCTTTTGAAAGCACTGCTCCGCGCGAGGCTCGTGCCCATCGAGTAGCCGTTGTTTTCGATGATGTAGATCACCGGGATGTCGAAGAGCGACGCCATGTTCAGGCTCTCGTAGAAGCAGCCCTGGTTCACCGCGCCGTCGCCCATGAAGCACATCGCCGCGCCCTTCACGCCCTTGTATTTCAGCGCGTAGGCGAGGCCGAGGCCGAGCGGCGTCTGCCCGCCGACGATGCCGTGGCCGCCCCAGTAGTTTTTGTCCGGCGCGAAGAAGTGCATCGAGCCGCCCTTGCCCTTCGAGCAGCCCGTGGCCTTGCCAAACAATTCGGCCATGCACTCGTTCATGGTCATTCCGACAGCGAGCGCATGGCCGTGGCAACGGTAGGCGGTGATGACGTGGTCGTCGTCGCCCATGAGTGATACGCATCCTACGGCGACGGACTCCTGGCCGTTGTAGAGGTGCAGGAAGCCGCCCATTTTTTTCTGCGTGTATTGCCGCAGCGACTCGCCCTCGAAGCGCCGGATGCGCACCATGTCGGTGAGGAGCCGCAGCTTTCTCTCGGTGGAAAGTTTGGCGTTGATCGGGGCCTGTGAAAAATCGGTGGTCGTGACTGCGGTGGCCATGAGTTGCGGTTCGTCGGTGTGGAGATTTGAGGAGCCCGCGCGGTCGCGGCGGATCGTTCGGTTGATGTTACGGGGCAGCGATTAAAGCGCAACCCTCAATCCCGCGACAGCCGCAGCTTTCGCGCCGCGCCCGAAAGACTTCGCCGATCGCGCCGCAGATCACTTCGCCGCCGTCGCCAGGCTCGCGGTGAGGTGCGAGCGGAGTTCGCGCTGGATTTTTGCGAAGTCGCGGTTGGCATCGACGATCGTGAAGCCATAGCGCTTCTGCATGCGCCCGAATGTCCGCTGGATGAGACCCTGATAGATCAGGAAGCTCTCAAACATGTCGCGCGAAAGGCCGAGATCCATGCCGCTCTCCCAGTAGTCCAGCGTCGCGTTTTTTTCAAAGTTGCGCAGCACGAGCTCGCCGGGATCGGTCTGGAGGTAGAAGACCGCATCCGGGACGAGCGCGGAGCTGTAGAGATTGCGCGTCCATTCCGGCTCCGCGCCGCGCACGATGTCGCGCGCCATGAGCGTGTAAATGTAGCGGTCCGCAAGGACGATGTAGCCCGCCCGCAGCGCAGGGATGATCTCATGCACGAGCTGGTCGTAAAAATCCGTCGCATACAGCAGCGACATCGTCGTGCGCGTGAGCAGGCGCGACTGCTTCGCATGCTCGATGTCCTGCGCAAGCAGCGGCGAACGGCGCAGGCCCATGTGCTTCACCGCGTAGCCGCTCGCTTCGAGCCATTCGCTCAGCGCCTTGATGTTCGTCGAGCGCCCGGAACCGTCCGCACCCTCGATCGCGAAAAGGCGGCCGACAAGGCGCGACCGGCCCATCTCGGCGAGCGGGCTTCCAAAGGTGCGCATCATCCGCCCCGCGAGGTTCGGCTGGTGCATCGGCGGCGATGAAAATGACGGCGTCATGAGGTCATGCCGCTGCGCGGCGGCCTTTCGTTTTCTTGAAATCGGACAGCCGGAATTTCTGCCGGAGAATCCGCCGCACCTCGGCCTGCTGCTCGTGGATGTCGCGCGTCGCATCCAGCGTCGTAAAATGATAGCGGGGCGCCAGCATCTCATACTGCTCGAGGATCCGCCCCTGGAAAATGCGGAAGCTCTCGTAAGGATCCGGGCTCAGCCCGAGATCCATGCCGGCCTCATGGTATTTCAGCTCGGGTCGCCCGTCGAGGATGCGCCCCAGCGCGACCTCCAGCGGCGCGCGGAAATACAGCGTCACATCCGGCTGCACAGCGAAACTGTAAAGCCGCTCCACCCAGTCAAAATCAACGCCGCGCACCACATCACGTGCGAACGCCGTGAAGATGTAGCGGTCCGCCAGCACGATGTAACCCGCCTGCAGCAGCGGAAAAATCTGCCGCTCGTAGCGGTCCGCAAAGTCCGTCGCATGGATGAGCGAGAAAGTCGTCGGCGTGAGCAGCCGGCTCATCTTTCCCTTGCTCGTCGAAGGCTTCACGAGGCTCGATGAATTCCACTCCGTGAAAAAAACGCGCGCGCCCGAAAGTTCAAGCCAGCGTTTGACGAGATAGATCTGCGTGGATTTGCCCGAGCCATCCAGCCCCTCGACAGCGATGAGTTTTCCAGGATACTTGGGGCGCTTTGAAACCACGCCCCCATGCTGTGCGTACGCCTTTTTTTCGCAACAAAATATTCCGGCCAACCGGCATGAGCGGATTCCGCGCAGAATGCCGCGAGCGTTCAGTTTTCAACCTGACGCGCGTTTGCTGGGCTGGTGAATTTCGAGCGGAAACGAGAGGCTTTAGCTCCGCGTTGAATTTGGCGGCTTATGTTTTTCGGCGAACAAGCCTTTCATCCGTGCCCATCCGTGAAATCCGTGGTTTATTCTCCGTCCCTTCCGTGGAAAATCGCGGGAGGGTCAATCCTCGAAGGATCGGCCTCACCACGATACGGAACATTTCATCAGTTTAATTCGTCGGCCCGGTTCCGCGTCGCCGACTTCGGCGCGAGACACAGGCTGGAATACGGCGGATTGAAACAAAAACATCTCTATAAGAAAACTATGGCAATTAAACAAAACGAAACGTCGCTGGCTAGGATTGCGCGGAAATCTCGCCTGCGAGCACACGCGCCGTATTCGAAGTTTCTTGTCGGTGCCGCTCTGGAGTCAGAAGGTGGTAAAGTATTCAGCGGGTGTAACGTAGAGAATATTTCTTACGGATTAACAATATGTGCGGAGCGCAACGCAGTTTTCGCCGCCGTCGCCGCCGGAGTCCGTTCATTCCGACGAATCGTCATTGTTGCGGACTCCAAAGAACCAGTCACTCCATGCGGAGCGTGCCGGCAGGTGCTTTCAGAATTCTCGGAAAACATGGAAATCATAAGTATAAATCTAAAAGGTCAGAAATTCCGGGCCTCACTGGCGGAATTGCTCCCCCGCTCGAAAGCCGGAATCCTCGACCATCCATGTTCCACGTAGAACACCAAGTAGCCAAGCGTGATTTGATCACGCCTCGATTCGTGATAAATCCGACGACTAGACAACACCCCAACTGCATGGCATCCGCTTGGGAGGCGCTTGAGGGTCTATCCCTGGGTGACGCATTTGGTGAGGTCTTGAGTCACCAGCATTTTCACGCCCTTGACCTTGAGAGCCGAACCACCTTGACGCCAGGCGCATTGAGATACACGGATGACACCACGATGGCGTTGGGAATATTGGAATGTTTAAGTCTCGTCAAAACAATCAACCAAGATGCGCTTGCGTGGGTATTCGCGAAGAATTTCAAATCCGATCCAGACCGTGGCTACGGAAAAATGACACGGCAAATTCTGACTCAGCTTTCCGACGGTGGATCGTGGCGGACAATTTCAGCGTCAGCCTTTGGAACAGGTTTGTTTGGCAATAGATCAGCGATGAGGGTCGGTCCGCTCGGAGCGTATTTCTCTCAGGATCTTGGCCAAGTTGGGGCTGCGGCAACAGCGTCAGCCCAAGTCACCAACTTGCATTTGGAAGCCAGGGCTGGTGCAATCGCCGTTGCAATCGCTATCGCCGAAGCGGTGAACTGCCGTCATCTCCCGCTGAAAGAAGCATGTGCTTCAATCTGGCAAATTGTAATCAACTGGACTCCGGAAGGAATGACCTTGAGCGCATTGAAATTAGCGCACACATACCAGTCAGGGAGCACTGCGGACGAAGTGGCGAGAGACGTCGGTTGCGGGCATGAGATTTCCTGCCAAGATACTGTGCCTTTCGCAATCTGGAATGCCTGTCGTTCCATCCATGATTTTACAGAAGCCTTGCTCAGCACAGTCGAAGTCGGTGGCGATTGCGATACCAATGCCGCGATCGTCTGCGGAATTGTAGCAGCCTACGGAACAGTTGCCGGCATTACCCGAGCACTGGCGTGTTGCGCGCGAAAGTCTCCCTGCCATCGCACTGAAACAATGACACCACTCGCACAGACAACGAACTGCCCTTCAAGAAATTGAGCATGTTCATTCATCCTACAACCTACGACGTGCTCGTCATCGGTGCTGGACACGGCGGCATTGAAGCAGCTTCTGCGGCGGCGCGACTTGGCGCCGAGACACTGATTTTGTCGCAGTCCCTCGACACGGTCGGGCAGATGTCCTGCAATCCCGCAATCGGCGGTCAGGCAAAAGGTCAGATTGTCCGGGAGATCGATGCGCTGGGCGGTGTCATGGGCTTGAATACGGATGCGACCGCGATTCAATTTCGCCTCCTGAATTCCAAGAAAGGCCCCAGTGTGCGCTCGCCGAGGGCGCAGTGTGACAAGAAGGCCTACCAATTCCGCGCAAAGGTCGAACTCGAGCGAACGCCGAACCTTGACCTGATGCAGGCCAATGTCACCCGAATCCTCACGGATGACAACGGCGTCTGTGGCATTCAGACCAATATGGGGATGCAAGTGAACTGCCGATCCGTCGTGGTGACGACTGGCACCTTCATGCGCGGCCTCCTGCATGTCGGACTAAAAAATCAGCCTGGCGGGCGCATGGGAGACACCGTCTCCAGTCTGAGTGACTCGCTTCAGGAGCTTGGCCTTGAGATCGGCAGATTCAAGACCGGAACGCCGTGCCGTTTGAATGGGCGGACGATTGATTTCTCAAAGTGCGAGAAGCAGCTCGGTGATGAAGTGCCCACGACATTCAGTTTTCTGCCGGAGCGCCTTGAGCGAAAGCCGCGTGAAATATTCTCACTGAATTATACCGCTGATGGCACGTTCCATGTGGAACAAATCCCATGCTGGATGACCTACACGAACTCCCGCACGCACGACATCATTCGCAATAACCTCGACAAATCACCGCTCTACGCGGGCAAGATCGAGGGCACCGGCCCGCGGTATTGCCCATCCATCGAGGACAAGGTCGTAAAGTTCGCGGAAAAAGAGCGGCATCAGCTCTATCTCGAACCAGAAGGCCTCCACACACTCGAATACTACGTCAACGGAGTCTCAACGTCGCTGCCTCTGGAAGTCCAATACGCATTCATCCGAACCGTGCCCGGACTCGAAAATGCCGAACTGCTCCGTCCCGGATACGCCGTCGAATACGACTACTGCCCGCCGACCCAGCTCCGCCACACTCTCGAAACCAAGGCGATCCCCGGCCTGTATCTCGCCGGACAAATCAACGGAACCTCCGGCTACGAGGAAGCCGCAGGGCAGGGGCTCCTTGCCGGCGCAAATGCCGCGCTTAAACTGCAAGGCAAACCGCCTTTGATCCTCGGCCGTGCTGATGCCTATCTCGGTGTGCTCGTGGACGACCTCGTGACCAAGGGAACCCCCGAGCCATATCGCATGTTCACGAGCCGTGCCGAACACCGCCTGATCCTCCGCCACGACAACGCAGACTTCCGCCTCACGCCGATCGGCCAGAAATTCGGTCTCGTGGATTCCATGCGCTGGGAGAAGACGAAAGACAAGCTCGCCAGCCTCGACAGACTCCGCCGAAACGCCGAGTCCGCCACGCATGACGGAATCAAGATCGCCGCCTGGCTGAAGAGGCCCGACAATTATGCAGTGAACCTCCCGGAAAGCACCCGCACAGGGCATGATCGGACAATCTGGGAAGCGCTGGAGACTGAGTTGAAATACGAGGGCTACATCTCCCGCCAGCAAATCGCGATTGACCGGCTGAAACGCCAGGACGACAAGCGCATCCCCGCGGGTATGGATTTCCTCGCCATCCGCGGCCTGCGGGTGGAAGCTGGGCAAAAGCTCACCGCCATCCGGCCAGAGACGCTCGGCCAAGCCTCACGGATCAGCGGCGTAACCCCGGCCGACCTCGCGCTGCTCGCGGTCTGGATCGAACGCCCCCAGCCGTCAGCGCCTCTTTGATCACCGCGGACACCGCGACCCCATTCCCTTCCCGAACCACAACCCCATCACCCATGAAAATCCCGCACCTGCTTCTGAGTATTCTGCTCTGTGCCGCCTGCCCGCAGAGCCAAGCCGAGCCCGCGAAATCCCCAGACAAACCCATCTCCAAACTTCACGCGAACGACATCCAAGATTTAAAAATCGGCGACGTGGCCCCGGATTTCAAGCTGCTCGGGATTGACGACAAACGGCACACGCTCGGGGACTACCGGGCGGCGAAAGTCCTCATGGTGGCGTTCATCTCGAACCATTGCCCGGACTCGCACGCGGCGGAGGCGCGGATCAAGAAACTCATCCGTGACATGCCGGCGGGTCAGTTTTCGCTCGTCGCCATCAACCCGAACAGCCCTGACGGACTCAGTATTGATGAACTGGGCTTTTCGAAATACAACGACGGGTTCGACGACATGAAAAAGTATGCTGCGGACGAGGGGTTCAATTTTCCCTACCTCTACGACGGCGAGACGCAGGCGATCGCCAAGGCCTACGGGTGTCTCGCCACGCCGCATGTCTTCGTCTTCGATGCGGAGCGCAAACTGCGCTACAAGGGCCAGTTCGACGACTCGCGTTTCGCTGACGAGGCGACCGTGACGAGCCAAGATGCCCGCCATGCAGTCGAAGCCTTGCTCGCAGGCAAGCCTGTCCCGGTCGAAATTACCAAGCCGCATGGATGCTCCACTAAGTGGCTTGACAAGAAAGACTTGGTATCGAAGAAAGTGGAGAAGTGGGACAAAACGCCCGTTGATGTGGGGTTGATAGATGCTGCTGAAGTGGCAGGACTGCGCAAGAATGGCACAAGTAAGATGCGTCTATTCAACGTCTGGGCAACCACTTGCGCTCCATGCGTTGCGGAGTTTCCAGAACTCGTCACCACGGCACGGAAGTTTGGCCTCCGCGATTTTGAACTTATCACGATCAGCACCGATGACCCGAAGGATTCTGCGAAAGTGAAAGCCTTCCTCGAAAAGCGCGGGGCCGGTCTGCTCGACCGGCTGAAGCCTTCGCTCAAGGCCGAAGGCCGCACGACAAACAGCTACATTTTCAAGGAAGCCGACACCAACGCGCTCATGAAGGCCCTCGACCCAGAATGGCCCGGCGCGATCCCGCACACCGTCCTCGTCGGGACCAATGGCGAAATCCTCTGGCGTCACAACGGTGCGGTGAACGGCGAGGAACTCCGCACAGTCATCCTCGAAAAGATGGGCCGGTTCTATCGGCCGTAGTTCGGGAGCGAAAGCAAAGCAGTGTCCAAGGAAGGTCACGGACCCGATGCGCCTGCTGTCGGGTCGCCCGACATTTTCTCGAATGCCCGTGCGATCCACCTCCGGCGATCGAAAGAAGGGGTGTCGCGCAAAGCCGCAGAGGCGCAGAGGTTTGATCGGACGTGCCGCATATTTTCCTCCGACCTTCCGCTCATCGCGTCTTCGCACCGCTGCGTGAACTGCCCCACCGCTCCCCCGGTCACTTCCTTATCCGCAGATGCGCGAAACGCACGGCCCAGTCCTCGGGCAGCCGGAGCGGTTTCCCCTCGGGCATTTTGATCAGCGCGAGGCTTTGTTGGCAGGTCACCATCAGGGTGCCGTCCGCCGGGCGCACGACCTCGAACTCGCACCAGAACCGTGCGCGTTCCATGCGGCTCATTTTTCCGCGGATGATCAGGCGGTCGCTCAATTTTGCCGGCTTGCGGTAGTCGGCCTCGGTGCGCAGCAGGACGGGATAGACTCCGCGCGCGGCCATCTCGACCATCGCGAGGCCGAGCTGTTCGGCCAGCATCGTGCGCGCCGTCTCGATCATGCGCAGGTATGCGAGATTGTGGACGACCCCGCCGCAGTCCGTGTCGAAAAACATGACCTGCTGTTCGATTTCGATCGTCGGCGTCTCGGGTGCGCCGTGCCCTGCGGAGTGTGGATTCACACTGCGGAGAAAATCGCGCCAGCGTGCGCGTGAACAGCAATTTTCCTCGCTCCGCCGGTGGGCGCTCACGGCAGAGATGCTGACTTTTTGTTTCCCAATCGCGCAATCCGCGCTACATGCCTCGCGCTCTCCAGCCTGCGGGCGCGGACACGACCACCTGATTTTTCCCTCACCTTTCCAAATGGCCAAATACATCGAAATGCCGAAGCTCGCAGACACCATGACGGAGGGCACCCTCGTGAAATGGCGTGTGAAGGAAGGCGACAAGGTCGCGACGGGCGATGTGGTCGCCGAAGTCGAGACCGACAAGGCCACGATGGAAATGGAGGCGTTCGACGACGGCATCCTGCACAAGCTCCTGGTCGCCGCCGGCCAGAAAGTCCCGTGCGGCACGCCCATCGCGCTCCTGATCGGAAAAAATGAGCAGCCTCCCGCGGACGGTTCGCTTCCCGCCGTCGTCGCGAAACCGGCCACCGTTGCGAAGGCTGCGTTACCAGTGGCATCCGTCGCTGCGACCGCTGTCGCCCACGCGACCGGCTCGCGTACTGCGACCTCAGCCTCCGGATCTCGCGTGAAGGCTTCGCCGCTCGCGAGGAAAATCGCCGCGGCGTATGGAGTGAATCTTTCCGCACTCCGCGGCACCGGCCCCGGTGGCCGCATCGTCGCGCTCGATGTGGAAAATGCGCCCGCCACTTCCGCAGGCGGCCCCTCGGTGCCGATCGTTCCGCCAGTGGCCGCTGGCGCTGGTGACACGGTGATCCCGCTCAGCGGAATGCGCCGCATCATCGCCGAGCGCCTGCTCTCCAGCAAGACGCACCTCCCGCATTTCTACCTCACGATCGAAGTGGACGCTGCGCCGCTGATGAAGCTCCGCGCCGAGGCAAATGCCGCCGCCGAGACCTCCGGCGGGCAGAAGCTCACGGTGAATGATTTCGTGCTGAAGGCGGTCGTCACCGCCGCGCAGAAAGTGCCGCAGGTGAACGCGAGTTTTGCGGGCGACTCGATCATCCAATATGGCGCGGTGAATCTCAGCGTCGCCGTCGCCGTCGAGGAAGGGCTCGTGACGCCCGTCATCCGCGACGCGCAGAAAAAATCGCTGCGCGAAATCAGCGACGCCGTGAAGGATCTCGCGACGCGCGCGCGCAACAAGAAGCTGAAACCGGACGAATTCGCAGGCGGCACGATCACCGTTTCGAACCTCGGCGCGTACGGCATCGAGCAGTTCTGCGCGATCATCAATCCGCCGCAGGCACTCATCCTCGCCATCGGCGCGATTGTGAAAAAGCCCGTTGTCGGCCCTGGCGACACCATCGTGGTCGGCCAGCGCGTGAGCATCACACTCAGCGCGGATCACCGCGTGGTGGACGGCGCGGTCGGCGCGAACTACCTCGCGGAACTCAAGAAGCTGCTAGAGTCCCCCGCGCTGATGCTGATGTAAAATGTGGGGGCCGACAATCTGTCGGTCCGACTCATTTGAAACACGGAGATCGTGCGGGCAAGGACTGGTCCGCGCTACCCGAGGCACGCCGGCCTGATTCGTCCGCGTAATTGGAAGTTGATTGCTTGATGTTCCAGATTCTTCGCAGCCACTCGCCGCGCGTGAGCTTGCCATCAGCGCGCGGCAGTGTGTCATCGGCGAGGCCGAGCTTCGCGGTAAGCGCGATCCATTTTGTGGCGAGCGCTTCGTCGAGCACGCGATCCAGTTCGACGGCGTGACTTGGGAACGCTTCGAAATACTGGCCGTGCAGATTTTTTCCGCGCTGTACCGGCTTCTGCAGCATCACGCGGTTCTCGGAATTTTGCGTCGCGGTGAAGCGGAAATTGTAGGCCTGCAACTGTGCGTCCTCCTGCTCCGGAGCGAGCGGTTCGTTGTACTCGCTGTGGCCTTCGCGACCGACGCGATACGGCACCTTTGCGGCGGCGATGAGGTCGCCTTCGTAGGTGGCATCAATGTAGAAATCCGCCGTGACCGTGAGCGCGGTGCGCCCGTCATTTTCGATCCGTGCGACAAGGCCGATCGAGCTGCCGGTCGCATCGCCCGAGAGCCGTGTGCCGAAGACGCGGCGGTTTTTCCAGAGCGTGATGTTTGGCTGCTCCGCGATCATTTGCTCGAACACCGCGAGGTTCACTTTCGGCTCCGCGAAGACTCCGTTCCAGCAGTCGCGCACCTGCGGGGAATCCGCGCCGAACGCATCGCGGTAGTGCTGCTCCACGCGCTTGGAAAATTTCAGATACGCGCCCATGAGCCCTTCACGTGATCGGAAGTCCGTGTGCGAGAGTCCGCTCGTGATCATGCTGCCGATGCGATCCGTCGGTTCGACGCGCAGTCCCTTTTCACCGTCCTCCGCCGCGCGAGCTGCGACTGAAGGCCGGGATCAAGATTACGATTGAGAATACGATTAAGAGAGGAGGCCTGGCGCGACGCTTGTGTTGACGCTTGTGCTTGGAACTGCGCGCGGCTTCTGGCGATGCTGCGCGCCACATGCAACTCGCCGTGCTCAATCCCGGTGGCCGCGACCCCGAGCAGCGCTTCCCCGACGGGGCGGGCGCGGTGGACGCGCGCGCGCATGCGCCGGTGAATTATCACGCGTATGCGGCCTGCACTCGCGGGGG
>Ga0209086_10001606_pt1 | contig 18335 bp, 17 predicted proteins | sample M_130207_XF_Meta_FD_187312 | JGI IMG/M metagenome (GOLD analysis project Ga0209086, IMG submission 187312) | Freshwater microbial communities from Lake Montjoie, Canada to study carbon cycling - M_130207_XF_MetaG (SPAdes) (version 2) | ecosystem: Environmental > Aquatic > Freshwater > Lake... | reverse complement strand
AAGGATCCGACCTTTTCGTAGTCGGCATCGGGGTCGCCCCACATCGCCATGACCTCGTTGTAACGGTCAAGCAGTGCCTGGACCGGAGCAACGCCGTCCATGACGTTGCCGAGAACGTCTTTGTCGGGGTCAAGTTGAGGTTCTTGGGCCAAATAGCCCACGCTGAAGCCAGGAGTCAGGCGAGCATCGCCCGAAAAACCGTCGTCGAGACCCGCCATGATGCGCAAAAGACTTGATTTGCCCGAGCCGTTTGAACCGATAACACCGATTTTGGCGCCTGGATAGAACGACAATGAAATGTTTTCTAGAACAGTGCGGTCGGGTGGGTAGTGCCGAGCCAGTTTGTAACAGGTGTAGATGAACTCATGAGCCATGGATAAATGACCTCCAGGGCGCAAGGCTAGTCGGCAAAAGTGCCTCGGTACCTGCTGACATCACCCACCCACGCCAGGTTGTTTGGTACTTTGTTAGCACCTGTCCGTGCCGATGGGTCGTTGCCGTTGAGCGACGCAGGTCTATTTGGAGGAATTCATCATGGAAATTTTCACACACGAAGGTCTGGCGTTCTTGACGCGATGGCTTCATGTTTTGGCAGGAATCACCTGGATCGGTTTGCTGTATTACTTCAATGTCGTCCAAGTGCCGGCATTCGCTGCGTACGGCGATGAAGGTAAAGCCCGAAATATCTCGATCGACAAGCTCGCTCGTCGAGCCTTGTGGTGGTTCCGTTGGGCATCAATCGTCACCCTTGTGTTTGGTCTCTTGATTATTGGAGTGACCGAGAACTACATGCAGGACTTCATGAGCGAGACATCAACATTTGGTCTTCCTCATAACGCCGCTATTTTTGTCGGCATGATTTTTGGTATCACGATGGCCGCCAACGTGTGGATGGTCATTTGGAAGAACCAGAAAATTGTTTTAGCTAATGCTGCCAATGTTCTTGCTGGTGGCGAAGCGAATCCTGATGCACCTGCTGCAGGACGTCGTGCAGTTCTTGCGAGCCGTCAAAACATGGTGTTTTCGGTTTCGATGTTGTTCTACATGGTCGGAGCATCGCACTTCTTTGGTCCGTTGTATGACGGACAAGACGCCGGCAAAGCTTGGACTTTTGTCATCATTTCGTTAGTCATCGGCACAATTCTCGAACTCAATTGCCTCGGCAAATTGGGCGGAACTGCTGCAACCAATAAGTTGTTGTGGCCATACGAAAATCACAAGAATGCCATGTATGCGGCAGCGGGCTTATGGGTCGTGTTGTATATCTTGGGTGAGATTTTCCTCAAGGCGTGAGCCAACGAGAAATAGAATTGAAAAGGGCCGCCCCAATGGGGCGGCCCTTTGACGTTTTCAGAGAACTGTTCAGGAAACAGTGAGAGTGCTATTCATATTTCCGTGTCCGGGAACGATGCAGTACACGCTGTAGGTGCCGGCTTCAAGAGTGATCGTTCCTTCGTCGAATGTGCCGCGCTTGGCTACTTTCAGTTCAAGGTCGCCGACCACTTTGTCGCCCTGACGGACCACCAAAATGTGCTTCACGCTGTCGTCGTTGGCCAAAAAGACTTTGATATCGCCAGCTACAGCGGAGTACTCCTTGGCGTCCCAGCGGATGGTCGGGACTGCCTTGACGACCAAGCCAGCATCAGCGGGAATGGTGTAATCCGGGGTGCTCGACGATGAACCACCGCATGCGCTCAACGAGATGAGCGAGGCAGCAAAGAGAGTGGTGATGAGGGGGCGATGGAAGCGCATAACTGAAATGTACAAGTAACTACTTGCGAAAATCAAGTGCCGGGGGCACTGCTCTGCGTGACGCTCGTCAACTTCGTGCCTTGGGGCTTCATTGCTCCGCAGGTAGACACGTCAATAGGGGTACAGTTTTCAACGATGTCTGAAGCACTGATCCCCGCCAATGCTGCCACTCCCGACTTTGGAGCCAACTCTTGGCTCGTCGAGGAGATGTACGAGCAATACCGTCTAGATCCTGCATCGGTCGGTGAAGCGTGGCAAGAATTTTTCTCGGACTACAAGTCACTGGCCACCGCTGTCGCTGCGGTGACAAACCCGAAGCCCGAGTCAGTCGTTACGGCTACGCCTCAGGCGGTCGCTTCCAACAGTGCCCCGAAAGTTGCTGCGTCAACAGCGCCGGCAGGAGTTGCCGCGCCAGTCGAAGATGTCAGCGAACCAATTCGTGGAGCTGGACTCGCGATTGTTTCAAACATGGAGCGCAGTCTCACCGTTCCGACTGCCACAAGTTTCCGTAATGTGCCGGCGAAGTTACTTGAAGTGAACCGCAGCGTCATCAACGGATACCGTAGCCGCACTGGGCAAAGCAAAATTAGTTTTACCCACTTAATTGGTTATGCGATTGTGCGTGCCATTGCTGATGCAGTGCCTGCGATGAACAGTGCGTTTTCAGAAGGTGCTGATGGCAAGCCACGAGTCACGCATCATCAACACATCAACATGGGACTCGCAGTTGACGTTGCAAAGTCTGATGGCAGTCGCACATTGGTTGTTCCGGTGCTGCGCGAGGCAGATCGACTTTCATTCGGTGAGTTTTTGGTGGCTTACGAAGATGTTGTGCGTAAGGTCAAGCAGAACAAACTCACCGTGGCCGACTTCCAAGGTGCAACGATCAGCTTGACCAACCCCGGAACAATCGGAACTGTTCAAAGCGTGCCGCGTTTAATGCCGGGTCAAGGCGTCATCGTTGGCGTTGGATCCATTGATTACCCCGCTGAATTCCAAGGTGCCGATGAGCGAGCGCTCGGAACGCTGGGTATTTCAAAGGTAGTCACTGTCACAAGTACATACGACCACCGCATCATTCAGGGTGCCGAGAGTGGCATGTTCTTAAAGCGCGTGCACGAGTTGTTGCTCGGTGAACATGGTTTCTACGAAGGTGTTTTCAAGAGCCTGGATGTGCCATATGAAGCAGTGAAGTGGCGCGTTGACATCAACCCACTCGATCGTGAAGAGTCAAATTTACACAAGCAGATGCAAATTGCAACATTAATTCGTGTTCATCGAGTGCGCGGTCACTTGATATCTGACATCGATCCGTTGCGATGGAAAGAACCGAAGTTGCCCGTCGAGCTTGACCCAGCAACTTATGGCCTCACGATCTGGGACCTCGATCGCGAATTTTTAACTGGCGGTGTCGCTGGCACCAATCGTTTGCCTTTAGGCGAATTGTTGCATGTTCTTCGTGATGCCTATTGCCGAAGCATCGGCGTTGAGTACATGCATATTCAAGACACCGATGAACAGCGGTGGGTGCAAAGTCATTTTGAAGGCGTGCAATTCCAGCTGTCAAAAGAAGAAAAGCATCGTGTCCTTGAGCGACTCAACGCAGCTGAAGCGTTTGAAAAGTTCTTGGCGACAAAGTACGTCGGAACCAAGCGTTTCGGTCTTGAAGGCGCCGAAAGCGCAGTGCCGATACTTGACGAAATTTTGTCGCATGCTGCGGCAGCTGGTCTTGATTCAGCTGTTGTCGGTATGGCGCACCGCGGTCGATTGAACATTTTGGCCAATGTAATGGGCAAGAGTCTCGACAGTATCTTCGGTGAATTTGAAGGATACGTCGACCCCGCAACTGTGCAGGGCTCTGGCGACGTGAAGTACCACTTGGGCGCGTCGGGTCAATATGTCAACTCGAACGGTGCATCAATCAAGATTGAACTTGCGGCTAACCCAAGTCACCTTGAGACCGTCGATCCGTTGGTGCTCGGCATGATTCGTGCGCGTCAAGACCAGATTGATCCGCCAGGGTCGTTCCCGGCATTGCCAATCTTGATTCACGGTGATGCGGCGTTTGCTGGTCAAGGAATTGTTGCCGAATGTTTGGGTATGAGCGACATCAACGGATATCGCGTTGGTGGAACCATTCACCTGATCATCAATAACCAGATTGGTTTCACTACATCGCCGCAATTCGCGCGTTCATCGCTGTATTGCAGTGACGTTGCAAAAACTGTCCAAGCGCCTATTTTCCATGTCAACGGTGACGATCCCGAGGCTTGTGTGCGCGTTGCGCGACTCGCATGGGATTACCGTCAGCGTTTCCATAAAGACGTCGTGATCGACATGGTGTGCTATCGCCGTCATGGACACAACGAAGGTGATGACCCGAGCTATACGCAGCCACTCATGTACAAGGCCATTGCTGAAAAGCGCAGTGTTCGTAAGTTGTATGTTGAAACGTTGGTCGGTCGCGGTGATATCACGCTTGACGAAGCCGAACAAGCGCTCAATGATTTCCAGAGCAAGTTGCAAGTTGCCCTTGATGAGACTCGTTCGCACGCGCCGGTTCCGACCAAAGTTGCCAAGCCACCCATACCTGTTGGCGTTTTGCCGCATGTCGACACCGGTGTTCAACGAGCAGTGCTCGACAAAGTCTTTGCACAACTCACCAATTATCCCGAGGGCTTTACGGTCCATCCGAAATTAGGCAAGCAGTTCGAATTGCGATCAAAGATTTATGACGAACAAGGCGAAGTTGATTGGGCTACTGCTGAATTGATGGCCTACGGTTCGCTCGTCACCGAAGGTGTGCCAGTGCGTTTGGCCGGAGAAGATTCGCGTCGTGGAACGTTCAGCCAGCGTCATTCTGCTCTTGTTGATAACAACACCGAGCGAGTCTGGATTCCGTTGTCAGAATTGCCAGGCGCAGAAAAATTCTGGGTGTATGACTCGTTACTGAGCGAATACGCCGCACTTGGTTTCGAATACGGCTACGCCCACGCCAACCCCGAAGCACTCGTATTGTGGGAAGCGCAATTCGGCGACTTCGTTAACGGCGCGCAAATCATTATTGACCAATACTTGGTTGCCGCCGAAGACAAGTGGGGACAACACAATGCACTCGTCATGTTGTTGCCACACGGCTACGAAGGTCAAGGACCAGAGCACAGCTCGGCACGAATTGAACGTTTCTTGACCATGTGCGCTGAGGACAACATTCAAGTTGTGAATGCCACGACCGCAGCACAGTATTTCCATGTTTTGCGTCGTCAGATGCATCGCGAAATTCGTAAGCCGTTGGTGATCTTTACGCCTAAGGGACCATTGCGCATGAAGGAAGTGCGCTCGAAGATTACCGATCTTGAATCAGGCACCTCATTCCAAGAAGTACTTGACGATCCTTTCGTGACCGACGCGAGCAGCGTCAAGCGCGTGGTGTTCTGCTCAGGAAAAGTTGCCTGGGATGCATTTGCCGAACGTAACAAACGCAATGCTGCGGCAGCAATCGTTCGAGTTGAACAGTTGTATCCATTCCCTATCGAGCAGATGATGGATATCTTGAAGCATTACCCGAACGCAAAAGAAGTTGTGTGGTTGCAAGAAGAACCGCTCAATATGGGCGCTTGGACGTTCGTTGAACATCGCTTCTGGCGAGTCAAAGAACAGGGTTACGACCTGCGCCATGTGGCGCGTGTTGAAAGCGGAAGCCCAGCAACTGGATCAAAGACAGTTCACGATCAAGAACTCGCCGATCTCATGGACGAAACCTTCCAAGGCCTCTGAGCTATTCGTGATTCTGGTGTCGTTTTCTTTGGCTATGCCAAAGAAAACGACACCAGAATCACGGACGTAGGGCAATACCTAAGATTGCTTCGAGCTCGTTAATGGCTTTGTCGGCGCCCAAAACCTTGATTGTCTGCATACCCATCGCCGCGGCTGGTTTGAGGTTGATGCCGAGGTCATCTAAAAAGACGCACTCAGTCGGCTGCACGTTGAGTAGCTCGCAAGCGATTTCATAAAACCGAGTTTCGGGTTTACGGCTACCAACTTTTGAACTTTCGACGACTGCATCAAAGCGTTCCATGATGAGGTCAATTTCGGCTTCGCGACTATTTTCAGGACGCTCGGTGATGCCATCGCCGCCCACCATGTTGTTCGTGAGACAAGCCGTCTTGAATCCGGCTGCTTTCACGAGGTCGAGTGCATGCACCATTTCGGGTCGAATCTCGCCTTTGAGTAGCGCCAGCACGTCATAACCCCGAATGTCAAAGCCCATAGCCACCGCATCATTGGCGAACGCCTGGTCGAACTCGGCTGCCGAGATATCGCTGCGCTCAAAATGGGCCCAGGCATTGTCGTCAGGGTTGGTGGCGTTGATGGTCCGAATGGTGTCAAGGGGGAATCCCTGAGAGGCCTCAAAGCGGTTAAAAGCCTCGAACGGACTGCTCAAGATCACCCCACCGAAATCCCACAAAACCGCCGAAATAGTCGTCGTACGAGTCACACCTCAGATCGTAGGGCTATCCCCACCTGAAAGCCTTATTAGTGGTTCACTAGAGAGGATATGCCACCTAAGCCAGCCGCCCCAAAACACGTCATTGTGGATGGTTCGAACATTGCCACTGAGGGACGTTCGAAGCCCAGCCTGAAGCAGTTGAACGATGCTGTGATGGCGTTTATCCAAGATCATCCCAAAGCGATGATCACGGTGATTGTTGATGCAACATTTGGACATCGCATTGACCCGAAAGAAGCAGCGGCTTTCGACAAGGCAGTCGAACACAACGAACTCGTCACACCACCGGCGGGCACAGTTGGTCGCGGTGACGGATTTGTGTTAAGCATCGCTCAAAAAGTCGGGGCTTCAATTTTGTCGAATGACAGCTATCAAGAATTTCACGGTCAGTATGAGTGGCTGTTTGATGAAGGTCGATTAATTGGCGGCAAACCTGTTCCGAACGTCGGTTGGGTGTTTGTGAACCGCACCCCAGTTCGTGGTGAAAAGAGTCGTCGCGCGATTCGCGAATCTCTGCCTGCTTCAGACAAGCCCAGCAGGGGTGTTGCCAAGGTCAAGGTGAGTGCCGAAGCGATGAAGCCGATGCCAGTGCCGAAGTCGTTGCCACCGGGAGCGAAACTTCCTGCCAAGAAAGTTGAAAGTTCTAAATCGGTGAATGAAATTTTGCCGTTCTTGCAATTTGTTGAAAAAAACACCGTTGGCTCGGTGGTCGTTGGTGTGGTTGAGAGTTATTCGTCGCACGGTGCCTATGTCACGATTGGTGATGTGCGCGGGTATGTGCCCTTACGGCTGCTCGGAAGTCCGCCGCCTCGTTCGGCCCGAGAAGTGATGCAACTTGGAGACAGCGTGACTCTTGAGATCGTCGAGATCATTGCGGGTCGACGTAGCATTGATCTTGTTCCGACGACGAAGTCGGTCTCAGAGGTTGCGTCAAAGGCGAAGAAAAAAACTGTTGGCAAGAAGGCTGCTCCCGCGAAAAAAGTAACACCAGTCAAGAAGACAGCCCCTGTGAAGAAGGCGGCACCCGCGAAGAAGGCTGCGCCTGTGAAGAAAGCTGCTCCGGTCAAAAAAGTAACACCGGTCAAGAAGGCAGCCCCTGTGAAGAAGTCAGCGCCTGTTAAAAAGTCAGTTGCCAAGAAGGTCGCTCCCAAAAAAGTGGCAGCCAAGACTCCAGTTAAAGCTGCTTCTCGCCGCAAGTGACTTGAGGGTCACTGATCGCCTACGGTTCTCTTGTGCGCCTCGCTACCTGGAACGTCAACTCATTACGGGCTCGTATGCCGCGTGTCGATGAATGGTTACTCGACGTGCAGCCGGATGTCGTGTGCATGCAAGAAACCAAGCTTGCCGAAGACGCGTTTCCGACTGAGCATTTTGCCGAGATGGGTTACGAATCAATTCATCATGGACAAGGTCAGTGGAATGGTGTCGCAATTTTGAGCAAAGTCGGACTTGAAAACCCGGTCCGCAATTTCGCCGATGGTCAGCCACTAGATGCCGAAGCGCGCTTAGTCACTGCAACATGTGGGGGTATTCGGGTGAGTTCGGTGTATGTACCTAATGGGCGCGAACTCGATAACGATCATTACCAATACAAGTTGGCATGGATGAAGCGATTGATCGCCCATCTCAACGCCGACACCTCTTCTTCAGATGCAGTCGTCGTCACGGGTGACTACAACATTGCCCCCGATGACATCGATGTGTACAACCCCGCCGACTTCATTGGGGCAACACATGTCAGTGAGGCCGAACGCCAAGTGTTACGCGACCTCGAAGCGTGGGGCATGGTTGACGTCTTTCGTCAGCAGCATCCCGACGACAAACTGTTTTCTTGGTGGGATTACCGCGCTGGTGGATTTAATCAAAACAAGGGAATGCGTATCGACCTCATTATGGCGACGCCCTTGGTTGCTGCGAAATCGCGCTGGACAATCGTTGATCGCCAGGCGCGAAAAGGTGAAAAGCCGAGCGACCACGCTCCTGTATTGGTGGATATTGATGCCTGAAGAAATCAGTCCCGAATCTGAGCGCTCCGTGTGGTCGAACCCAGACGATTCAATCATCCCGTCACCATTAGCTTTGCCGCGACATCGCTTGGCAATGTACGACCCAAGTAATCCGCGGCTTCGTTTAGCTAACGCGACACGTGATGTGCTGCAACATTCTGCAACGTCAACTGCGCACAGCGATGTGTTTGCTCGAGCGGCAGAATTGCTCGAGCAGGCTGCCGCATTACTTGAACCCGGTCCTCATGGCCGTTCGTATCATGGAAGCGCCGAAGGTGCAGTCGGCGGTGCAACACATGGTTTCATCAGCCACAGCCCAGTGACCGGACCGCTCAATGGTTTGGCTGGACTGATCGAACTTGAAAGTGCACCTAACGAAATCATTGCGACAGTTACCTACGGTGACGCGTACGAAGGCCCACCAGGTTGTTTGCACGGTGGCTTAATCGCCGCGATCTTTGATGAGGTCTTGGGTTTTGCGCAGGCCTTATCTGGAGCTCCCGGAATGACGGGTCGTCTTGAGGTGACATATCGATCGCCAACGCCATTGCATCAACCATTAAAAGTCACGGGTCGATTTGATGGCATGAATGGTCGCAAGATCATGACGTCGGGTGAAATTTATGCCGGTGATCGTTTATGTGCGCAAGCAATCGGCACATTTATTTCGGTGAAGGCCGAGAAGTTTGCGGCGCTCAATCTTGATCGTCAAACACGCGATTAGTTAATCCGGTATTCGTTCAATGCCGCGTTGCACCGCATCCAATACCCGTTGACCGACACGGAGTGCCATTGATTGGCCGAACCCTTCAATGGCCGAAAGTTCTTCGATGCTGGTTGGGCGTTGCTGAGCGATTCGCCGAAGAACTTCATCCGAACAAAAGATCATGGGGTCAAGGTTTGCGACCCGACCAGCGTTGGTGCGCCATAGCAACAGTTCGTCATAAACAAAATCATATGGTTCAAGTTCTTGACGACGCAGTGTTTGGTCACGTACATAGTCGGACGATGGTGGAGCAACTTCAATGACTGCATCGACGCCATCAACGAATGGACTCCGTGTCCGTGAACGCCCCCGACGCGAGTGAGCATGAGTCAATGCCAAGCGATCAGCAGCGCGTGTCATGGCGACATAGGCCAAACGAATTTCTTCGGCGGTTTCTGCTGTCGTCTTGGCTGATGAGTGCGGAATGAGTCCTTGTTCGCACCCCGCCAAGACAACGTTGTCCCACTCGCGCCCTTTAGCACCATGAAAAGTCAGCAGTTCAACCGAATCTTGGTAGCGCTCGTCCTCGAATGGACGGTTGGCACGCACCCAAGCCAAAAATGTTCGACCATCGCCGCCCCCTTCGGACAAAAACTCATCAACTGCATCTGCTACCCGCCGTCGTGCGATGAGATCTTCTTCAGTTTCAGTTGAATCTTCTGCCAAAGGAGCACGGGCATCGCGTGACCATGTTGCAATTCGTGTCGAACTTGGCAAATCACCAACTTCGCGAGTTGCTCGTTGTACCGGATCGGCTGCCATTGAACCCACGATGCGTGTCGGAATATTGTGAGCAGTTAGTGCATCGCGAAGTGGGGCCAATTGCGCATTAGTTCGAGCCAATACAGCAAAGTCGCGCCAACGCGAAGATGGAGTGCGCCAAGATTCAATGATCTGAGCCACGCCAACGGCTTCGGCTTTTTCGTCAGCAAATCCGTAGATCTGTACTGGCGAACCATCGGGGCGTGTTGAGAAGAGTTGCGGAGGATCAGTGGGCAGATGCGCCAGCGCTCGAAGCCCTGCTTGAACAACTTGCGGTGTGCAGCGATAGTTGGCGGAAAGTCGAATGACCTCAATACCGGGGAAACGTTGTTCGAGTGAGGTGAGCACTGATGGGTCAGCTCCGTTAAAGCCGTAGATCGACTGTGACGGGTCGCCGACAAGAGTGAGGTCGTCGCGTCCGATACGCCACTGATCGAGCACTGCGATTTGCAGCGGGTTTAAGTCTTGGGCTTCGTCAACAAAGAGATGACGAATTTTCCAATGCACGATGTTGGCGAAATTGTTGTCATCGCGCATCGCGTCAATAGTGAGAGAAAGTAAATCGTCAAGATCGATGACTCCGCGCTTGCGCTTCAACATCTGAACATCGCTCATGATCTTGGCCACATCGGCGACGGGGGCTGACGATCGGCGTCCACTCGAATTAATTGCCGAGGCATAGCGATCGGCGGTGATATTTCGCGATCGTGCCCAATCAATGTCGGCGGACAAATCATTGATGTTGGCGGTGTGCTTCGGTCCAATGACCTCGCCAATCAGTCGCCGACGATCAGAAATCACAACGGGGTGGCTCTTGCCTTGTTCGTCCCACCGTTGGCGTAATAGTGAGAGCGCAACGGAGTGGAACGTGCCAGCGATAATGGTGTCGCGCAGCCCAAGTGCCCGTAGGCGTCGACGTAATTCGGTTGCGGCTTGACGGGTGAATGTCAACACGGCGACGTGTGAGGCGTCGGCTGATTCGGTCAAGCATCGATAGGCCACGCGCCGAGTCAGTACCCCTGTTTTTCCCGATCCCGCGCCGGCAATAACCGCGAGCAGGGGGGCAGTTGACGTGATCGCAGATTGTTGATTGGGGTCTAAGCCCAACAACAATTCTTTTTTGAGGTCTGTATTGATCACCCCGACATCGTAGGTCACCGCTTTGCCTACTACAGTCGGCGATATGCCGTATCCCGCTCAACTTTTAAATCCCGATGAATCAGTTGCCCTTGACCTACATCCCCATTGGTGGTTTTTCGCCGAATCGGTGACGTCATTTGTGGTTTCGGTCGGTTTGTCATTCTTTTTGCTTGGCCAGAGTGAGCCGAAAAGTGACCTGATTAAAATTGCTTCATATCCCGTGTGGGTCATCGCGGCCTTGGCCACTGTCTGGCTGATTATTCGTTACCTCAAATGGCGCACGACATACTTCGTGATTACCTCAGATCGATTGATTTATCGCCACGGTGTTATCGCCAAGGCAGGCATCGAAATTCCACTTGAACGAGTCAACAACGTGAACTTTAAGCAAGGCATCTTTGAACGCGTTATTGGTGCGGGTGACCTTTTAATTGAGTCCGGTGGCGAAGACGGCCAACAACGTTTTTCAGATATTGCCAAACCTGAAAAAGTGCAAAATCTCATTCACATGCAGATGGAAGATAATCAAAAGCGTTCATTCAGTGTGAACGTGGTTGGCGGCAATGATATTGCGACTCAAATTGAAAAACTTGAAGGCCTTCGTGACCGTGGTTCAATCACCGCTGAAGAATTTGCAGCACAGAAGCAGCGCTTGCTCGATAGTTGATTAAGTGCGGTGGCGAATTCCGACGATGCAGCCACCAAATCCGCCGCCAGTCATCCGAGCACCAAGAATTCCTGGCTCGCTCATCATGGTTTTGACCGCTTGATCCATTGTTTTATTCGAAGTCTCAAAATCGTCCGCCAAACTTTGGTGGCTTTCAAGCACCAGTTGGCCAGCTGCTCCGAAGTCTTTTTGTGAAAGTGCCGATGCGAAATCACGAACTCGTTGATTTTCAGTAATGACATGTCGCGCGCGGCGAAACAAACGTTGATCATTGATGGTCTCGGCGTCGCTGATATTGGCTAAGCGCAGCGGACCGATGAGTTTTTCTATATCTCGGCAATCAGTCACTCGATCGGAATATTCGCTTCCCGCAAGTGTGCGGTGTGAGATAAAACGCGTCACCACTTCAATCTCATCGGGCATGGCGATGTGTTGAACGTCGAGAGTGTGGCAATCGATAAGCGTTGCTCTATGCGGTCGTCCAACAGCGATACATAACTGATCCATGATTCCGCAGGGAACCCCAGATGCAATGTGTTCAGCACGTTGGCATAGTAGAGCAATATCGGCGTCAGGTAATTCAACGTGGGCGACTGAGAGCGCAGTACGAGCGATCGCTATTTCGAGCGCTGCGCTCGACGACAGGCCAGATCCGATCGGAATTGTTGTGCTGATTTCGCCAGTGAAACCAGGGACATCAATCCCGAGTTGCGCAAGTTCAAAAAGCACGCCGGCGACGTAGCGCCCCCATCGTGGCTGAATCGAACCCGGATCTCGTATTGGTAGCTCAATTGACAGCGCAACAGGCTCGTCCCGCGAAACCAAATTCCATATCTGACTTGTGTTTACTTGGCCGATTACAGTTGTGTACGCATCAAGCGTTAGCGGCATGACGAGACCACCGGTGTAGTCGGTGTGATCGCCAATCAGGTTGACGCGACCGGGCGCTGAAATTTGAATTGTTTCAGTCACGCCAATTTCAAAGTCTTGCTAAAGCGTTCGACTGAGTCCATGTCAAATGGAGCACGAAGTGCCAAGTTGATTTGCTCGGCACCTGCGGCAACGTATTGACCGATGCGATCGATGACCTGTTCATCGTTTCCAGTTAAAACACCGGGACGCACACCTTCGGCGAGCATGCCGAATTGCGAATGCAAACTTTCTTCGGTCCATGCAATACCAACATTCACGGTTCGCTTCACTTCTTTGGGGTCGCGGCCGATTGATTCGCAATGAGCTGTTAAAACAGAACTCTTGTGAGCGAAACCTTCGGGCGAAACAAAAGGGACATTCCAACCATCGGCATACTTTGCAGTGATATTGAGCGTGCGCTTTTCTCCGCCGCCACCGACCCAGATCGGAATCTTCTTCTGAATCGGTCGTGGTTCGTTGCGGGCATTCGTCAAGTTGAACCATTCGCCCGAAAAGTTGGTGACGTCATCGTGTAATAAGGCGCGAACGCATTGCGCTGCTTCTTCAAGTTGATCCATGCGGGTTTTGACTCCGGGGAACGGAATACCGTACGCCTCGTATTCAACTTGAGCCCACCCCGCACCAAGTCCCATGTCAGCGCGACCACCCGAAATGTGATCGATCGCAGTAATCATTTTCGCGAGCACCGAGGGGTGGCGATAGCCGACTGAATACACGAGTGAACCAACTCGAACACGACTTGTCTCTGCTGCCAATGCAGCATGCATCGCAACGGCTTCAAAGCACGCTGCGTCATCAGGCTTGCCAGTAGCACCGTAGAAGTGATCCCAAATGGAAATCCAATCAAAGCCGAGGTCTTCGATCTTGCGCCATGCTGGTCGCAAATCGTTATAGGTGGTGTGTTGTAATCCGGTGTGGACGCCAAAGCGCATGTGCGGGAACATTCCTGAAGTCATATATCAAAGGTAGTCGTTGCGATGGTGGTCCCGAAGTGACGAGATGGCTATTCTCTCGGCATGCCACAAGCGAATATTTCTGCCAATATCGGATCAATCACCCTGGAATACGAAACAATGGGGAAGGCCGCCGATCCCGCGGTGTTGTTGATCCAGGGTTTTGGCGCACAACTCATCAACTGGCCTGATCAGTTCTGCCACATGTTGGTCGACCAAGGTTTCTACGTCATCCGTTTCGATAATCGCGATTGTGGCCTGTCAACCAAACTCGATGGTGTTGTTGTTGACCCGAACGCAGTATTTGCTGCGGCTCTGAGTAGCGAAAAAATTCCGCCGGTTCCGTACACATTGTCGGATATGGCGCAAGATGCCATTGAACTACTGAATCATCTCGAAATTGAGTCCGCTCATATTCTGGGGGCATCAATGGGTGGCATGATTGCCCAAACTTTGGTGATTGAACATCCTGATCGCGCGCGTTCATTAATTTCGCTGTACTCAGTGACGGGCGAATTTGAAATTGGCGCACCGACCGCCGAAGCAGCAGAAGCTTTGCTGGGACCACCACCAACTGAGCGCCAGGCGTACATTGATGCGAGCCCGAAATACGGGGTGTGGCAGTCAAAGCGATACTTTGATGAAGTTGCAGTCAAGCTTGAAGCAGCCCGAGCATTTGATCGATCGTTCTACCCAGAAGGGTCAAGTCGCCAGTTGGCGGCTATTTACGCGAGCGGTTCACGAGCAGAAACATTGCAAAAATTGCAGACCCCCACTTTGGTGATTCATGGTAAGGACGACACTTTGTTGCCTCCCGATGGAGGCAAGCGCACTGCCGAATTGGTGCCTGGTTCAACGTTCTTGCTCGTGGCCGATATGGGCCACGATCTTCCCGAACCCTTGTTGCCGCTCATCACAGGTGCGATGACGGCGCATATGAGACTTGCCGAATGGCAGCGCGCCACCGGTCACTGAATACGATGAAGGAATGACTGGTCCACTTACAGGTTTTCGTATCGTAGAAATCGCCGGCATCGGGCCTGGCCCATTTGCCGCCATGATGTTGTCTGACATGGGCGCCGAGGTGATTCGCGTTGAGCGCGCTCAGGCGGTGCGTGGACCGGCTCCTGATGGTCCAGCCTTTGACATCTTGCAGCGTGGTCGCCAAAACATTGCGATTGATCTCAAGAACCCAGAGGGTGTTGAGACATTATTGAAGCTCGTCGAGTCAGCCGACGCGTTGATTGAAGGTTTCCGCCCCGGTGTTATGGAGCGTCTCGGCATTGGCCCTGATGTGTGCTTGGAACGTAACCCGAAATTGGTCTTTGGCCGCATGACTGGTTGGGGTCAGACCGGCATGTATGCGCAAGCGGCAGGCCACGACATCAACTACATTTCGCTCGCTGGTGCTTTGGCTCACTTTGGTCGTGCCGGAGAAGGCCCAGTGCCCCCCATGAACATGGTCGGTGACTTCGGTGGCGGCGGAATGTTCTTGGCATTCGGCGTGGTGTGTGCATTGCTTGAAGCGAGTAAGAGCAATAAGGGTCAAGTTGTTGACGCAGCCATGGTTGACGGCACAGCAGTGCTGATGACAATGTTCTGGGCGTTCTCGCAAATGGGTGTGCACGATGAAAATGCGCGCGGAACCAACTTGCTTGACACGGGCGCGCACTTCTATGACGCCTATGAATGCAAGGACGGAAAGTACATCTCAATTGGTTCAATTGAGACACAGTTCTACGCACAGTTGTTGCAGCTCACCCGACTTGATTCTGATCCCGAGTTTGCCAAGCAGATGGACAAGTCACAGTGGCCGCATTTGAAGAAGCGTATTGCTGAAGTTTTCAAGTCAAAGACTCGCGATGAGTGGTGCGCAATTATGGAAACGACCGACGTGTGTTTCGCTCCAGTGCTCACCATGAGTGAAGCCGCTGCCCACCCACACAACGTTGAGCGCAACATGATTATTGATGTCGCTGGCACCAAGCAGCCTGCACCAGCGCCACGTTTTTCGCGCACCGTGCCATCGGTATCGCGACCACCGTCGCACCCGGGGCAACACTCACGTGAAATTCTTGAAGGCTGGGGCTTCGCATCAAGCGAGATTGAGAAGTTGTTGGCTTCGGGAGCGGTTGTTGACGCGTGAGCACACTTGTTTGTTTTCATGCTCACCCCGATGATGAATCAATAGCAACTGGCGGGTCGATTGCTCGTGCTGCGGCCGAGGGTCATCGCGTTGTGCTGGTGATGGGCACCGATGGTCGGCACGGCGAAAAGCCCGCAGATCTTGGCGAAGGTGAGTCGCTACAAGATCGTCGCAAAGCAGAAACTGAACGTTCGGCCGAAGTGCTTGGTGTCAAAAAGGTGTATTGGCTGGGTTATCACGACAGTGGTATGACTGGTTGGCCGCAAAACAAAGAGCCGAACTCATTCATCGGTGCTGATGTTGAGACTGCTGCTCAAAAGTTGGCCAAGATTTTGCAGGACGAACAAGCCGATGTGTTCACGTGCTATGACTGGCACGGTGGATACGGTCATCCCGATCACATTCAAGTTCATCGTGTTGGTCATCGGGCCGCCGATATTGCAATCGCGAACGGCCAAAATATTCGCGTACTTGAATCAACAATGAACCGTACGCGGATCGCTCAGATGTTGGAGCAACTTGGTGGGGGAGACTTCAATCCAGAAGCTCCAGCCGATGACGGCAATCCGTTCGGAACTTTGCAAGAAGAAATCACGATGGCCGTTGATGTGGGCGAATTTGTCCAGGTGAAGCGCTCATCGATCATGTGTCATGCAAGTCAAGTGACCGACAGCAGTATGTTTTTGCAAATGCCTCCTGAAGCATTTGCGATCGCGTTTGGTGAAGAGTTCTTTATTGAAGTCGGTCAACTTGGTGGAGCGCCGAGGGGCTGGTTCATGTGAGCCGCGTCTACATGGTGCGACACGGTCGGGCAGCAGCTGGATGGGATACCGATGTCGACCCTGGTCTCGATGAGATCGGCCGTGAGCAAGCTGCGGCAACTGCGCAGCGATTAGCGCAGTTGCCACACATGGCGTTGGTTGCAAGTCCGATGAAACGGTGCCGTGAAACTGCGGGTTTTCTATCTGCTTTGCGGGGTCATGTACCAATCACGTTTGAGCCGTTAGTGACAGAAATTCCTTCGCCCGATGGCTACGCATTGGGTGAGCGCATCGAATGGCTGCGGGCAGCAATGGCCGGAACCTGGCGAGAACTTGGTTCGTTGTATACCGATTTCCGAGACGATGTTGTCCGATATGTGGCGCATTGCCCGACCGATACCGTGATATTTAGTCACTTCATTGCCATCAACGCAGTGATCGGATCATGTCTGGGCGATGATCGTTTGGTCATCGACAGTTTGGACAATGCATCAGTAACAGTATTTGAAACTGATGGTAAAGGTGGCTTACGACTCATCGAACGAGGCAATCAAGCCGACACTCTGATCCGTTGATCGGGCAGACTGTGACTATGCGTTTGCATCTTTCATTTCGTTCGGTAGCAGTTGTCGCGACTCTCGGGATTTTGGTCGTTGCATGTGGGGGTGGCGGCTCGTCAAGTGAGACTCTCGCACCATTGCCAACAACGGCGACGACCACACCCGATACAATGTTGGCCCCGATGACAACGTCGGTTGCTCCCGAGAGCACAACGACAAGTTCAACAAGTTCGACTTCGACAACTATTGAACCAGCCGAGCAATTGGTGTTGCGTGAAGACGGTTTAGGCGATGTGTTGTTTGGCGTCGATGCTGACCAAATGATCACGTATGTCACTCAACTATTAGGTAAGCCCGATTCTGACTCGGGATACATCGGACCAGTATCCGAATTTGGTTCGTGTCCCGGAACTCAAGTGCGTGGGGTTCGCTGGGGCGATTTGTTGTTGATGTTCGGCGACGAAAGTGAAGTCGCCACAGGACGTGTGCATTTCTATTCGTGGACGTATGGCCCTGTACAGGGAATTGCTCCCGTGCCAATGGGTCCAGTCACCGATGGTGATATCACATTGGGCTCATTGGTTGAAGAAATTTTGAAGGTGTACCCGACAGCCGAGATCTTCAATGACGACGTCTTGGGTATGGGTTTTGAAATCAACCGCACCCTGACTGGGACGCTCAGTAATGACTCGCCGAATGGTGTGGTGGTGTCAATGACCGGCGGCGTCGCCTGTGCGACCTGAAGCCTGAGCAACTAGGGTCAATGAAGTCATGAACGCTTTGATGTTGGTCGATCTCCATAAGTCGTGGGCCTGGTTCGTGATCATTGCGAATGGCTTGGCCGGCTTGTGGGCGCTTGGTGCTCACAAAGTTGAATCCCTGCGCACCCGAGCGTTGTGGTGGTTCACTTTGGTTGCCGAATTGACAGTGTTTGTTCAGGCAACACTTGGTGTGATCATCGTGAATAAATACAAGCTCGAATTTCCGCAGTTTCACGCGTTCTACGGATTTGTGGCGATCATTGCGGTGGCGATTATCTACTCGTACCGCAATCAGATGAAGCACAAGTTGTACTTGTTGTACGGGTTCGGCGGACTGTTTGTGATGGGCCTCGGAATCCGCGCCCTCCTCGTCGGCCAAGTCTCCTAAAAAATTCCGCCACTTTGGAATATGGCTGCCGCTAGGCGGCAGCCATATTCCAAAGTGGCGGAAAAGGGGCAGTTAGAGGGCGGAGGCGAGGGTGTCGAGTTGAGCGGTCAATTTCGCTGGCAACTTGGCACCGAACTGGGCATAGTGATCCTTGATTTGCGGGATCGCGGCCTTCCAGCCATCGGAGTCAATCGACAACAATGCTTTCATATCGGCAGCATCAATCTTGA
>Ga0209086_10001604_pt1 | contig 18341 bp, 23 predicted proteins | sample M_130207_XF_Meta_FD_187312 | JGI IMG/M metagenome (GOLD analysis project Ga0209086, IMG submission 187312) | Freshwater microbial communities from Lake Montjoie, Canada to study carbon cycling - M_130207_XF_MetaG (SPAdes) (version 2) | ecosystem: Environmental > Aquatic > Freshwater > Lake... | reverse complement strand
GGCTTTCTGTTAATCCGTAGGTCCCTGGTTCGAGCCCAGATCGAGGAGCCAACTCTAAAAGCATTGAATTTTTCAATTCTTTTTTACTTCTTTCCATAAGCGCCATCGTGGTCAGCGATTACCAGCAGCACACGCAAAAAGTTGCCCTGGCGGTAGCCCACTGCCCTTGCTGACTTGCTCAGCCGAAATGTGTAGAGCGCATCTACACCAGTTGGTGGCTGAATGCTCTGAATTTTTTCCCAATGAAGCCCCTTGTCTTTGTAGACGTCCTGCCAAGTGAGTTTCAAAATCTTCTTCAAAGCGGCCCTGACACGCTTGGCGTCATCAGCCTCAAGTTCAAACCAGGACTGCTGAAACTCAGGACTATTCAAATCAAGCTGAACGTACTTTGCGCTTGGTGACATTGGCTTTGGCTATCATAAGTTGATCTGGATTCGATGCTTTGGGTGAATTCTTTTGAGCCCACGCTATCGCTTTTTTTAGGCTACTCTTGGTACGCTTTTCATGCAGCCACTCCTCATGATCAGGAATGATTGTTGCCGTACGGATAATCCAAACGCCCTTAGCAGGTGATTCAACCAACACCTGACGGCCAGCAAACTCTTTACCCAGCGAAATTTGTCCGCTCGATCCCACGGACTTGACGATCTGACTATTTATTGATGCGAGATTCATGACTGCGCTCCTTGAATTTCATGTATTCATGCGGCATGATAATACGCTCGATCGTTGTTGTCAAATTGCATTTTGCAGTTTATTTGCAGCAGTTTATTTGCAACTTGACGAAACGTATCAAATATGGTACGCTACAGAGATGAAGCCGATTCTTAACGTAAGTTTCTTTAAAACAGACAGTGGCAATGAGCCTGTACGCGATTGGCTTAAAGCTCTAACTGCCACTGAGCGAAGAATCATGGGCGAAGACATCAAAACAGTTCAATTCGGTTGGCCTCTGGGCATGCCTTTGGTCAGGCATCTAGAGGGTGGCATTTGGGAGATCAGGGTCAAGCTTGAAAACCGAATAGCTCGAATACTCTTCTGCCTTGAGGGATCAACCATGGTGATTCTTCACGGATTTATCAAGAAGCAACAAGCTACGCCCAAACAAGATTTGGATCTGGCCAAAGAACGTCTCAAGATCTTGAAAAGGAAATGACATGTCAAAGAAAAACATTGGATCGAGTTTTGATGATTTTTTGCAAGAAGAATCCCTGCTTGATTCAAGCACTGCTGTTGCGCTAAAAAGAGTCATTGCTTGGCAGATAGACCAAGAAATGAAAGCTCAAAAATTGACTAAGACTGAGCTTGCTAAACGCATGCACACAAGCCGCGCTGCCTTAAATAGATTGCTTGATGAAAACGATGCAAGCCTAACCCTTACCACTCTCGCCAGTGCCGCTGCAGCACTGGGTAAAAAAGTTAACTTGCAACTTGCAGCGGTTTAACCAAAGATCAGTATTCCGCCATTTAATTTTTTCACTGTCAAGTTCGAGCACCAGCGAGGGAGTCGATCTTTTGGGATTTCAAAGATCAGTGATCCTATCTGGCCTCGAACTTTGGCCTTTTAAATGTAAGCCCGCGGGGAACACGTGTTGACTTTTGAATTTTGCAGGCTGTGGATTTAAATGGCCACCCTTAGGTGGCCATTCTTATGGTTGTTTAGGCTGCCAGAGGTGCGGCAGTAGCTCGTGAATGAGGTGGTTCTTTTGCGTGGGCAGGCGCTCAAGAATATCTTTGAGGTAGAGGTAGGGGTCATGCCCATTCATTTTGGCGCTTTATGCCGAACGCCAAACTATGCCGAATGGGCCCGCTTTCAACATGTTTCGCCTTAGTCAGCGTTTAATCGGATCGGCATAGTTTGACTGCTCACAGCATTTCGAGAAAGGCGAGAAGTTGATCTTTAGGACGAAATCGGAGTTGCTTGGATTCCTTGTACGGCTCGAGTTTCGCAAGAGCTGCCTCCTTTAGTGGGAGATGAGCATGAAGGTAGTTCTGGGTGGTCTCGACGGATTCATGACCGAGCCACAATGCGATGACCGATGTATCTACCCCTGCCTGAAGGAGCTCCATTGCAGCGCTGTGCCTCAGCACATGAGGCGACACCCGCTTGGTTGCCAACGATGGGCAGGTCGTGATGGCGACATGCACATATTTGGCCAGTAGAGTCTGAATGCTGCCCATGGACACAACTTCGCAATCGCCAGAAAAGCCGGCTTCCACTTAAATATTCTTGCGCATTCTTCATCTAAATCTCCGTTGTTAAAAAACGAAGATATGATGAACTATGCCGATCCGATTAAACGCTGACTAAGGCGAAACATGTTGAAAGCGGGCCCACTCGGCATAGTTTGGCGTTCGGCATAATCAGCATTATGCCGGGCGCGGCATAAGGCGCTCTGAATCAAACTCATGATCGCTGCTGCCCGTTTGCCAGCCCTCAATGAGCCTGCAAATAACCAGTTACTCCTGCCAATAGCGATGGGCCTGATGGTGTTTTCTATCAAATTGTTATCAATGGGCAACTGTGCGTCATCGATGTACCTCACCAACGCATCCCACCTCTTGATGGAGTAGTCCATCGCCCGCGCAGAGGCCGATTTGTCAGGGATTTCTAGCCGGTGCGCCAGTAGCCACCGGTGCATGAGCTCTGCAATTGGCTTACTTTTTCTTTGCCGAATAACCAAGCCACTCCTCATGATCAGACCTTCCCCAAGGGTATTTACTTAGGCAACTTCCTTGTTATAGGTTCGCTTAAAAGCATATTATGTTTTCATTTTACGGAGCAGCCATGAAAAAACAAGCTATTTGGAACATTTTGACCGTCAGCTTACTGGCCCTGCACACAGTACCGGCAGCTGCGCAAGACGCGAAAACCATAAACCTCATTAGTCTGGCTGCAACCTGCGCCAATTGTCACGGGACAAACGGCAAGGCCTTTGAAGGCTCAGCTGTTGTGACGCTCGCTGGCTTGCCCAAAGATTACATCGTCACGCAAATGAAAGCTTTTGCCTCTGGTCAACGCCCTGCCACCATCATGCATCAACTGGCCAAAGGCTACAGCGATGCGCAGATTGAGCAAATCGCTTCCTATTTCGCTGCTCAGAAAAAATAAGGAGATCACTATGATTCAACGCCGCTCATTTCTGCATACGTCTGCTGCGATTTCTCTGTTGGGCCTGGGAGCATGCGCCACGACGGCTAGCATCCCTGCCAAAGCTAAAGTGGTCGTAATTGGCGGCGGCTACGGTGGTGCAACGGCTGCCAAATACGTGCGCCTACTATCCGAATATAAGATCGACGTCGTAATGATCGAGCCCAGTTACAACTTCGTCTCTTGTCCCATCTCTAATCTCGTGATCGGAGGCAGCAAGCAGATAGCGGACCTCACCACGCCCTATTCCGGCCTATCTAGCAATCATGGAGTTACTGTAGTTCGGGAAACGGTCGTAAGCATTGATCCCACCAAGAAAATAGTCACACTCAGCCAAGGCCAAAACATTGCCTATGATAAGCTAGTGGTCTCGCCCGGTATCGATCTGAATTTTGCTTCGATTGAAGGTTTGAAGGCAGCCTCAGAGTCGGGTCAAATTTTGCAGGCTTGGAAGGCTGGCGCAGAAACTGTAGCGCTGCGCAAGCAGCTAGAGGCCATGCCGGACGGCGGCACGTATGCCATAGCTATTCCGCTAGCGCCCTATCGCTGCCCGCCTGGGCCTTATGAGCGAGCCAGCCAAGTGGCTTGGTATTTCAAAACTAAAAAGCCAAAGTCGAAAGTACTTATCCTGGATGCCAACCCGGACGTCACTTCTAAAGGTCCTTTATTCAAGGCCGTGTGGGCGAATGATTACAAGGGCATTTTGGAATATCGGGGTAATCACATGACTGTTGCCGTCGATGCTCGAACCAATACCGTGAAGTTCGATGTGCAAGATGATGTCACGGCCACAGTGCTTAACGTCTTACCCGCCATGCGTGCAGGCCAGATCGCTTTGCAAACCGGGCTGGCAAATCAGGCCAACAACAATTGGTGCGGCGTCAACTACGTGACCTTTGAATCAACAGCGGCCAAAGACATTCACGTTCTTGGGGATTCGATTCAAATCGCGCCGGGTATGCCCAAGAGCGGTCATATGGCCAATAGCCAAGCAAAGGTGTGCGCCACAGCGGTCGTAGCGCAGCTTTCGGGCTGGGAAGTCAATGCTGCACCGATGCTTACCAACACCTGCTACAGCTTTGTGGACGATAAGCGCGTAGTGCATGTGGCCAGCGTGCACCAAATCGGTCAATTCGATGGCCGCACAACATTTGTAACGGTCCCAGGCTCTGGAGGCGTCACTGCAGCAGCCACAGGCGCGACTGAACTGGAAGGTGTTTACGCGATGAATTGGGCGAAGAATATTTGGGCTGATACGTTGAGCTGATCAGCGATATGGCCATTCAAATAGGTATCCCGACAGAGATAGACCATCTCGTTGCTCAGGCCCAAGAAACTGCTGGTTTCTATCATTACTTCCGCCGCCATGAGGTCATATGCGTGCGTCTAAAGCGTCTTACAGGCGCCCTATCTGTCCAATTGCCAGGCTTGGTAGCGCAGTCCAAGCCACGCGCCTGCAATGATGCCGGCCACGGCCAAAATCGCCCCTGCCGATTGCAGCGCCAGGCCGCTGATGCCTTGGCCTATGGAGCAACCCATGACCGTGACGCCACCAAAACCGATCAGGACACCTCCGGCGATATGGTGAGCCATATCGGTCGGGTTGCCAAACAATTGGCCCGAAAGTATCGCAGCGACCAAGGACTAAGGGTTTATCCTAGTGCAAACATATTATTTATTGCTTAAATAGCGTTCATGAATATATTAAATTCACACGCAAAGACACCGGGTCGCCTTGTCAAAGCGCTGGAGAATTTTTTAAGTGCCCAAGCGATCAGCATGGTATTCGAAGAAGCCAAGAGTGGCCGGCGCAACTTCCTGCGTAACGCCTTTGCGGCGGCAAGCCTTGCGGCATCGGTGCCCGCGTTGGCGCAAGCCAGTGCCAGTGCGCAAGCGCAAGGTGACCCTCATATCCTGAATTTGCCAGAACATTCACGCGGGCTAGGGCAAGCGGTCGCGAGCGACGGTTACGGCAAGCCGTCTAAGTTTGAAACCAATGTGCAGCGGCGCACCAGTCCTGGACTGACGCAAACGGCGCAAGCATCCGTCTCTTTCGCCCCACTGCAATCCCTGTTTGGCATCGTGACACCCAGCGGCTTGCATTTTGAGCGCCACCACCAAGGCTGGTGGGACATCGACCCGTCCAAGCACCGCCTGATGATCAATGGCGCAGACGACAGATTGGTCAAGACGCCCATGGTGTTTACGATGGACGAGATCATGCGCTTGCCGTCGGTGAGCCGGTTTCACTTTATCGAATGCGGCGCCAACACCGGCATGGAATGGGGCAACGTCGCCGTGCCCACCTGCCAATACACGCACGGCATGATCAGTTGCAGCGAATTTACCGGTGTGCCACTGAAGCTACTGTTAGACCGCGCCGGTGTGGATTACCGTCGTGGCCGTTATGTGCTGGCCGAAGGAGCCGATGGCTCGTCCATGACGCGCACGGTGCCTATGGAGCTGATAGAAAGCGGCGAGGTGTTCGTCGCCTATGGCCAAAATGGCGAAATGTTACGCCCCGAAAACGGCTACCCCTTGCGCCTGGTGGTACCGGGGGTGCAAGGCGTGAGTTGGGTGAAGTACTTGCGCCGCATCGAAGTGGGCGATAAGCCCTATGGCACCAAGGACGAAGTCATCCACTACGTGGACCTGATGCCTGGCGGCAAGCATCGCCAGTACACCAGCACACAGGAATGCAAAAGCGTGGTGACTACGCCATCGGGCGGGCAGCTCTTGCTGAACCCGGGCTTTTACAACATCACCGGCCTGGCCTGGTCGGGTAGAGGCAAGGTGCGAGGCGTGGACGTATCGACCGATGGCGGGCGCAACTGGCGCAAGGCGCGCCTAGAGAGCCCGGTCCTCAGTAAGTGTCTAACCCGTTTCAGTCTTGACTGGGTGTGGGACGGCAAACCGGCCTTGATTCAGAGCCGGGCAACCGATGAAACCAGCTACGTGCAACCCAGCAGTCGCCAACTGCGGGCTGTGCGCGGTACCCGCTCGATCTACCACAACAACTCCATTCAGTCCTGGCTGGTGCAAGAAAACGGCGAGGTGAAAAATGTCCAGATCGCCTAAATTCAGTGCCGCGTATCTAATACCGGCCATGGCGATAGCAGCGCTGTTGGCCGCACCGATGGTGTCGGCCCAAAACGATTACACATCGATCGGTCGAGCGGCCACGCCCCAGGAAGTGGCCGCCTGGAATATCGACGTGCGCCCTGACTTTCAGGGGCTACCCCAAGGCGCGGGCTCGGTCAGCCAGGGCATGGACATTTGGGAAAGCAAATGCGCGTCATGCCACGGTGTGTTCGGCGAGAGTAACCAGACGTACTCACCCCTGGTGGGCGGAACGACCGCGCAGGATATGAAGAGCGGCCAGGTCGCGCATCTGAACGATGCTGCTTACCCCGGTCGCACGACCCTGATGAAGGTGTCCACCTTGTCAACCTTGTGGGATTACATCAACCGCGCCATGCCCTGGAACGCGCCCAAATCGCTCAGTACCAATGAGGTCTATGCCGTCACCGCCTATTTATTAAATTTAGGCCGCATCGTGCCGGACAACTTGGTTTTATCAAACACCAACATAGCGGACGTGCAAAAGCTATTGCCCAACCGCAACGGCATGACCACCGACCATGGCCTGTGGCCAGGCAAGCTGATGGGCAATGGCACCAAGCCCGACGTCAAAGCCGTGGCCTGCATGAAGGACTGTGCGGTGGACCAAAAGGTCACATCTTTCCTGCCCGATTTTGCCCGCAACGCGCACGGCAATTTGGCCGAGCAAAACCGCACCGTGGGTGCGCAGCGCGGTGTGGACACTACGCAAGCACCCGCCACAAACGCAGCGCAGGCCCGCCAGATGGCAAGCCTTGCACCGGCTAAGGCCTTGGTCGCCGCCCCTTCTGCGAACGCTGCGGCCATGGCCTTGTCACAAAAGCATACCTGCACCGCCTGCCACGGCATGGACAACAAAATTGTCGGTCCCGGATTCAAAGAAGTAGCCAAAAAGTATGCGGAGCGCCCGGATGCGGTAGGCTACCTGGCCGGCAAGATTCGCGCGGGAGGCTCAGGCCTGTGGGGATCTATCCCCATGCCTGCGCAAGGCCTGAGCGATGCAGATGCACAAACCATCGCTAAGTGGCTTGCCGCTGGCGCCAACAAATGACCAAGGAGAACTTGATGACAACACGCAGACAAATGAGCCCCGCGCCTAGCGCCTAGCGCCTAACTTTTCTAGTGCTAAGTGACAGCGCTGAGCGTAGAATCTACAAAATTACTGGGAAAACTGTAATTTACAATTTGTCACTTACACGAAATTAGTTTGGGATTGTTATGAACCTGAGCTCTAGAAGAAATTTAATCCAAGCTGGCGCTTTGGTGGCCTGCCTACCCACCCTAGGTTTTTCCCAAATCATTAGCCCTGATATAGGCTCAACCATCCCATGGTCGCAGGTCCATCTGCTTAATGATGAAGTCTTAAAGTCAACTCAACTCAAGGGTCAAGTTTTGGTGACTTACTTTTGGGCAAGTTGGTGCCCGTTCTGCGCGCAACAAACACCCGAGATTGAAAAGCTATCTGTGAAATACCAAGGCAAAGGTCTTTTTGTTTTGGGCGTATCTATTGACAAAGATTTATCTGCTGCAAAGGCACATTTTCAAAAACATCGCTACAGTTTTCCTTCTACATGGCTAGACCCGCAGGTAAAGTCCGAACTTAAAAAGCCATCTTCTGTTCCAGTGGTCACGGTCTACGACAAGTCTGGTCTATTGGTGCATTATGAAAAGGGACAGATGTTTGCTGAAGATGTCCAGGCCTTGTCGCGTTGGATTTGAAGGTATCGCCCTTAACCCTTGAAAATTCCGAATGCAAATCAACACCGATTTATCTAAAAAATTAGCACTCAATTGTGGTGAACTACCGTGGCTAGCCTCTCCTCAGATGGGAGTTGAAAGAGTCATGGTGAAGGTTGGCAAACTGAGAGCGCTCGCGGTCAGCACCAAAGTGCGTTCACGTGTGGCACCCGATATTCCCACCCTCGATGAGGTGGGGGTGACTGGATTTGACGCCACCGCCTGGTTTGGTTTGTTCGCGCCTGCTGCCACGCCCAATGACATCATCCATCAACTCAGTCTGGAGGTGGCCGACGCGTTGAAAGACCCCTTGGTGAGCGATAAGATGTTGCAATTGGGCGCTGAGCCCATGAGCAGCACGCCAGAAGCATTTGGCGCATTCTTCAAGTCAGAGGTGAGCAAATGGGCCCGGGTCGTTCAAACCTCCAAAGTCCAAATGGAATAGCAAGCGGCTTGGAGTGGTGAGCGAATGGGCTCTTGCGCGAGGACGCGGTGTTGAGGGAAATGGGCAGTTCCATCAACGCCCAGGAGTCAACTTTAGTGTGTTCAACACCGCAACGGATCGGTGTTCATGGGTACTCAATCGACCTGGGCGTTTGAACTCTTGACGGCTTTGCCCCAACTGACGATTTCTTCTTCCAAAAATGCATTGGCCTGGGGTCGTGTGGTGACAATGGATTCGGCACCCATGTCGGTGAGGCGACTGCGCATGGCGGCAGAAGCACCGCTGGCCAGGATTTCCTTATTGAGCATATCCAAGATGGGGAGGGGGGTTTTGCTCGGCGCTGCTATGCCCCACCATACCGAGACCATTTGCTGGGGATAGCCTTGCTCGGCAAAAGTCGGCACAGTGGGCAGCAAGCTCGAGCGTTGAGAGGCGGCCACGCCAAGCACCTTGATGCTGTTCGTCTTGATTTGCCCAACCACATTGGCTTGGTTGGTAAAGAAGGCCTGAACGTGACCGGCCAAAATGTCATTGATCACCGCAGCACCCCCTTTGTAAGGCACATGTTGCAAGTCGATGCCAGCCGTTGACTTGAACATTTCAGCGCCCAAGTGCTCGGAGCTGCCTGAACCACCCGAGCCAAAGTTGATGGCGCCAGGGGATTTTTTGGCCAAGGCCACAAACTCTTTGACATTGCTGGCGGGGAAGCTATTGCTGACCAATAAGATGCCAGGTGCACGCCCAATCATGGCCACTTGGGTCAACTCGGTCCTCACATCGTAGGGCATGGGGTTGTACAAGGTCACATTGATGGCGTTGCCCGGAGAGGTGAGCAAGAGGGTGTAGCCGTCGGGTGCAGACTTGGCCACCAAGTTCGATCCCACATTGCTACCAGCACCAGGCTTGTTGTCCACAATGACCGATTGACCCAAGCGAGGGGTCAATTCTTGCGCCAAAGTACGGGCAATGACATCCACGCTGCCGCCCGCCCCATAGGGCACGATGATTTTGATGGCTCGAGTGGGATAGTCTTGCGCCGAGGCACTCAAAGCGGCAAAGGTCAAGCAGCATGACTGCATCCACTGCATTGGGGATCGAGTCCATGGGCTTTTGATGAGATTCATGAAGACTCCTTGAGCAATGGGTTGAGCAATGGGTTGGGCAATGTGCTGTAGACCTCGCCATAGTGATGGCGAATTTCCGCCAGTTGGCTGGGGGGCGGTTGCTGGTAGGTGCACCGGCGTGATGTCCACGCCTGGCCCATGGAGGCTCGCAGTTGTACCGCCATCTCCCCCATCTTGACCAGCGCCTTCACGCCATTGACGATGGGGATCTTCATTTTGCCGCCGGTATAAATGTTTTCTCGGGCCAATAAAACCATGAGCACGCCCACCGCAGGAACAATGACTTCAGCGCCTTCATCACAGACGGTGTCAACTTGCGACAAAAATCGTTCGATGAGGGCTTGACCCATGGCGGGATCAGAAAATCCTTGGTCCAGATCGACCAAGCGGATCATTTGCATGGAGCGTGCGCTGTGGATTCGGGGGGTGTGGCCGTAGCGCTGAAAGTTCTCCACAATGCGAGGAACGTGTTTGGGTGAGCCCGTGACCACCGAAAAATTGCCCCCCATGAGGCTGGCAATGTGACTGGACGTCTCGCCAAGTCCAATGACCGGCATGTCGGTGATTTCGCGCGCTTCACGCAGCCCGGGGTCACAAATGTTGCCAATGAGAAATGCATCAAAACCTTGTTGAGTGGCCCGTTCAACGTTGTCAAGGACCTCTTGCGTTTCGATGAATTCCAGGTATCGGTATTGATCCCCAACGCCACCACGCTTTTCAATGCCGTGCACTTCGATCTGGGTGTGGGGATCGGCAACGCTTGCCAAGACGCTTCGCAAGGCCGTGTTGTAGGCCGGCCAAGCCGACACTTTGGTCATGCTTTGGTACCAAATCTTCATGGGGGTCTCCGAGTTTGCAGTGGGCCCAGGACCACATCGTCAAAGGGCAGTGGAGAAATCATAGCAACAATGAATGGTTTGGTCATTGCGGAAAACCACCCCCCTTAAGCACTGCGTTGGTCTCTCGCCAGCGTTTAGAACACCCCCACCTAGGGTATTTGCGTCTCATTGCTGAGCGTTCAGAGGTGATCCATTGATTCGGTACTTGATAACTGTTTCAGTTTCGATCTCTTTGTATTTTGAATTCCGAAAAGCACCAACGAAAAGCACCAACGCATGATCCTGCCTTTACTCCAATTGGTCCACCATTTACTCTCCCTCAACGAGAACTCTGTGGATCCTCGCTTGTTCCTACAAGCGCAACTTGCCCTCTTGGACAATGGGCATTGCGTGCTCGATGATGTCTGGCATCAAAGCCTTTACCCAAGGCACTGGCGGGATGGTCAAAAGAATGCATGCGGGGCAAGCGGCCGAGTCCGGCGTGGTGGCCTGCGAGTTGGCCAAACGCGTGTTCACGGGACCTCAGGCTAGCATCGATGGGTCATCTATTTTGGTTTTGCAAAGTATTTCAATCTAAGGGGAGGACCACTGTTTTAAATCGCGATAAAAATTTTCATGCGGCCCCACTGCTTCGAGGTAAATCAACTTGAGTTCTTCGCCAATCGTGTATCCAAGCAAATAAAGCTGTCCTTGGCTTCGGAATTTGAAAACGTACTAGGCAGCCAAGTCGCCCTTTTCTTGTCGCCGATCAATGGGGAGTTGGTCACAGCACCTACTGCTGCATCTACATCTGCCGCAACGTCATCGTGCAGCTTTTTGTATTGGCGCGAGAACCTACGCGTCTGGACCGCTTGGAAGCTCACGCCTGGCTACGAGGTGAAAATGGTGTTGCATCACTTCGGGGCTCTTTCATCGAACCCAAGACCTGCACAACAAACTCAACGGGCAACTCAGGGTTGTCGATTGCAGCCCGACCCACACTGGCCCAAAATTCTATCTGACCAGCAATGGTGCGGTGTTCTGCTTTGGCTTCATTTTTCGCTTGCTCATAAAGCAAGTTGTCAATTTTGACAGGCACACCCATGACGCAACTCCTTTGCTACAAAAGTAGTTAACAGTAGTGTGTCCTGCTGAATTTAACAAGCGATAAAAGTTGTTTGTGTCAGTGCGGCTATTTTTTCTTGTAAAGTATTGATTTATATAGGTTTTTTAGGATCCTGGCTTTCTGTTAAAACAGAGCGCGTAAGAGTTTTTGTTTTTAGCCTGAACTTAGCCCCCTGATCGATGCCAACAGGTCAGCGTCTGCCCGGCCAACCGGGCAAAACCTCAACCGTCGCAGCTAGCTGTTTTACCCGACGTCTTGCATGTACGCAGCAGTTTGCGGTTGATGTCATACACCTGAAACTGCCAGTTTGGTGCTGCGGAGCCGGTGGTTGGCGGCAGGCGGTCAAACACCAGAAAGCTGAACTCGGACATCACAGCAGTTTCCTTTTTGCCTGGGTTTTGAATCGGGCTGGAGCTGAAGTTTTGTGGGTTCTTGGCCAAGCTCGTGTACCAGGTCGCAGCTTTTACAGTGACCGAATTAATGACTTGGTCAAACCAGGGCCAGCGGCCACCGGTGATGTTGTTGCCAAAGCCAGTGGGCGCCAAGGCCGCCCCGGTGTTGGCCTCAACCATCCCTTCCAGATTATCGCCAGACGTACCCATCAACACTGAAATCGGCAGGTTGGTCTCAGCGGGCTGGCTGATCATTTGGAAGCCGTGAATATGACCGGCATGGGTCATCTGGGTGTTTGAAGGCAACAAACCGTTACCAAAGTCCACGCTCTCAGTACCGGGGTTGATGGCTTTTTGAAATTGCCAGGTACGGGCAACTGCAGGCTGCGGCGCATTGCCAGCCACCGCTGCACTGCCGTTGTAAGCAAACAGGGGCTTGTGGCCCACAATCCAGGTAGCCTTGGTCGGGTCTTTGGACACGGGCAGGTTACTCAAGGCCGTCAGTTGACGGGCAACTCGGATGTGGTCTCCGTTGGTGGCACCCATACTGCTAGTCAGGCCAGGCACGTCGTTCATCATGCCCACATCAATGAGCACCAAGTGCAAATCACCCAGTACAACCGACACCGGATCGGTGTACTGGCTGCAACTTTTTGCCACGTTAAAGCTAGAGCCACGTACATATTTGAAGTTGGCTGCAGCGCCATCGGTACCGTCGTACTCAGGCTCGTCGGTCTTGGCGTAAACCGCACCGGCTTTGGGGAAATTACGCGTGTCAAGGAAACGGTACCAGCCCTGGGCGGCGCGATCACACAACTCATGGTTACCACGGGTCAAGGCCCACGGCGCAACGGAAAGCAGCGGACCAGACCCCTTGAAGAAGTCTTCCTCCCAAGCGCGCCAACCAAATGTGATGGAGTCAGAAATGCCTGCGGCAGTAAATTTTGCTTTAATTGTGCTGTTATCTTGCTGTGAGCCGCCGTTAGCCGCGTTAGCGGAGCCACCAAAGACTGTCTCGGTGCCCTCCGGGAAACCTTCACGGTAATGCATATCACCGTTGTGCAGCACCAAATCCGGATTAAAGCTGGCGGCTACCTTGGACAACTTGTTGTACGGCCAGGCTGCCTCACTGGTGCAGTCCTGTAAGCGATCGCCCCCAGTCACGGTACCATCCGCTGCCTGGACAAAGGCGGTAGGACCCTTGAGGCGGCAGCCGGTGTCGCCGATCACCACGATGCGGTCAATCGGTGTGGTTTGGCTACGCACTTTGAGCGGGCGGCCGTTGATGCTGGCCGAAGTAGCGCTTGCTGGCAGCCGCGTTTCGCAGGTCAACACGGGGAAATCGACTAGGCGGGGAGAGCCATAAAAATCGCCACGCGAGGCAACACCGGTCACAGCCGGGGCTCGCACCGACATGCTGGCTTCAACGCCATTGACGCGAATCTTCGGACACACGGCATTGCCAGCGGCATCTGGTATCACAATGGCCCGCGCCACCATCCCGCCGGTGCTGAACAAGCTGGCATTGGCGGACGCCAACTGCGTCGTGAAGGTGGCTGAGCCAATATTCACACCACTGGCGGCCGGGTTGGTAGCCAAAGTAGGCACGGTGGGTGTCGAGCCTGCCGCTGGCGTTATGCCAGTGATTTCCAACTTGCTAAATGGCGTCTCGTCCGCACCCACCTGAGTCCATACATACCGCACTGTACCTGCAGTGCTGGCGGGCATGAGGGACGACCTGGTTTCAGCCTGCAGGTCACGGCTGGCGGTGCGGCCAGCCGCTACAGAAGCAGCCACATCTTGCAGTACCACGGTGAGGTTTTTGGCGTAGCCTTGCAGCATGCCTTTGACGACTGCGTCGGTTTCGGTGTTGAAGTTCGTCAGCACCTTAGCGCTGTCGACGGTTAAGAGATCTGCCAGCTTTTTGCGGGCGGCATCCAGGCTGGCGCCAGTGTCAATGTCTGCACTGACAGCGGTCGTTGGGGCGCTCAGGGTGGTGATACCGCTTACCCACATGCTGTTGTGGTTGCGTAAAACGTAACGGGCAGCAACAGCCTTACGGTCAGAAAAATCAGCTTTTTCCGACACAAAGGCGTCCGTGCCAACATCCGCCACCAAGTCAGCGGAAGCCACGATTGGAAGAGAGAACGAACCGTCTTTGGCGCTGCGGGTATCGGGTTCCCCAGCATCGCATTGACCGTTTTTGTTGGCATCCATGCACACACGTGCATTTTCGATGTACGAGCCAACTACCTGTCCAGCCAACTGAGGCGGAGAGTCAGAGTTGCCGCATGCAGCAAGCAGTGTGACAGTAATGACAGCGCTTAGGAGCGTGGCAGATTTTGGAAAAATTGAAATTAAATTTTGCATATTTACCTCATTTACATACACACGACCCAAACAGTTTTGAATGCTGGATGGAAAATAAAACTCTGCAGAAATTTTACAAAGGGTATATGTAGATAATGTGACAGGCCCTCACCCTACGCAGGGTGGAATCAACGCCTACGTTGATCGGCGGCAGGTAGCGCAAAACTCAGACTGCCCCACAGGCTGACCCAGTCAAAGTCGTCTACGCCGCCACAGGGTGATGCTGGGTCGAGGCAGTGGTGGCCGTTGATCCGCAAGATGGCGCATCACAGCTTGGACGCTTCGCATTGGACGCGTAGGATGTCGTATGAAGTTAGAGAGCGTAGTAAGGAGACGAACAGATAGACAAAAAAAGGTTCGAGCCCGGCGCCTAGCACCTAACTTTTCGCGTACAAAGTGACAGCGCCGAGTGCAAAATCTACAAAAGTGTTGGAAAAAATTGTAATTTGCAATTTTTGGTCAATTACACGTTTCATTACACGTTTCATTACACGTTGACTGGCCAATGAAAGCCAGTCTAGTTACTCTTCGATTTCATCAATTCCCTGAACTTCCATTACAGCAATCTCTGCGAATTGAACAGCATTTAATTGATGGCGATAAGCGATGAAGGAATGCATATCAGTTGCATTCTGATCTCCACTTTCATAGGCGGATGCTGCAAGCTCATGTTGTAGGTACGCTTGTTTGAAGTGGTACGCTGCCATTCGATGACTTTCACTAGGACTTTCTAAGTCATCAGTGAATTCGGTATCAATCTCAAGTACTTCATCATTTTTGTGTTCTGACATTGCGATACTCCTTTTGGTTAAAAAAATTGAAATCAAATCTAAGAGTCAAGATATATTCTTTGACGAGCAAAAAGGAAATGGGCACCTTGCTCACCGGCAGTTGCTTGGAAATAGGCATTTGCTGGCAAGAAAAATTCAGTACCCATGTCAATTACCCATTGACTCTTGGAGAATTCGATCAATAACTCCCCCAAAAGAGCTAATCCAAATACTTGTTTGAATACTAAGTGCGAATGATGTAAATGAGATGACAAAACCCAAAACCGGCAAATCGGATGTTAATTTGCACTGCCTTCAAGCGCCGTGAAAGGTCCGTCGGCGTAGACGATGCGCCCGTCCACCATGGTCAACAGCGAGGTCAAGCCTCCAATCTGATCGATGGGTACGCTCAGGTAGTCGCCGCTTAGCACCGCGAGATCGGCAAACTGGCCGACGGCGAGTGCCCCGCGCGCAAGCTCCTCAAAGCTGAACCACGCGCTGCCTTGGGTGTACAGGCGAAGCGCATCGATGCGTGTCGGTAGTTCCTCCGGCGCACGCATGGCAACACCGGAGATGGTTTTGCCGTCGAGCATCCATTGCAGCGATACAAAGGGGTTGGGTACCATCACGCGGTGTGCGTCGGTGCCACCGCCAAGCGGAACTTGCATCCGCAATGCACTCACCAACGGGGGCACCAGACGCGCGGCTTGCGAGCCGCGCTGGCCGAGAAAGGCCTCCCCTCGAAAATAGAACGCATTTTGCACAAGCCAGCCCACCCCCAGGGACTTCATGCGATTGAGCGTTTGCAGCGATGCGTCATTGAGATGCGCAATGGACCACCGCAGTTGAGCAATGGGCGTTTCAGCGTTGACACGCGCCAAAGCATCTAGCAGATGATGCGCGGGGCGGTCGTTGTGCCAGTGGAAAGTCGCGGTCATACCGCGCGATGCCGCCCAGCTCAGCACTTCATGGAGTTGCTCTTTTTGCGCATCGCTTGGGTTGTCGTTGTTGTAGAAACCCCAGGTGACGTTCTCGCCGATGCCATTGAAACGCAGCCAGTCGTCACCAAAGCCCATCGGCCGTGTCAGCATCAGCTCCTTGAAGTCTTCAAGTTCGTGATCGCGGCGCGGCGCGCTCAGGCTATAGCGCACGCGCACGGTGAGCGCACGGTCTCGCCACAGTTGGAACAGCGGTTGGTAGTCCGCTATCTTGATGTTGTACCCGCCCGGATCGCTGACGCCGGTGACGCCCATGGCGTTGAGTGCGCGAAAAAATCTGCGCGTGCCATCGAGCCGCTGTGCGTAGTTCGGGGCCGGCAGCAGGTTAAAGAGATCGCTGATGGTGCGGTTGTCACCGGAAAGCCAGCCGGTTGGCTTGCGCTCGTGATCGCGCTCAACGCTAAGGCGCGTGGCCCATTCGGCACTTCTGGCAACGCCTAGCGCGCCAGCGCCGCCGGGGTCGAGAAGCACATGGGTGTAGAGCAACTGGATGTAAACACGGTGATTCGGCGCTGCGGCGGCAATTTCGGCCTGTGTCGGTCGCCGGTCTTCACGGAACTGCCGTGGCGTCCATCCGCCCGCCACGACCAGCCACGATCCGCGCGGCGCTGCCTTGGCTGCAACGCGCAAGCGCTCGATTGCTTCTTTCAATGTGCGTACGCCTAGCCATTGGACCTCGGTGCTGTAACCAAGGCCCGCGCGGATGGCGTGGATGTGTGAGTCGATGAGTCCCGGGATGACCGTGCGGCCACCGAGATCAATGACCCGAGTTGAGGGGTCGGCCAACGCGCGGATGCTTGAGACATCACCGATCGATACAATTTTCCCGTCACGCACCGCCAACGCCTGCGCAGGCGGGCTGTCATAAACGACCAGCTTGCCATTGATGAGGATAGTGTCGGGAGCCGGTGCGGGAGTCTGCGCGTGCGTGTTGTTGATGCCAATCAGCGCAAAAATAAAAACAACGACAACGCAGATGCGCGATCCGGCGGCGCAATTTACAGGCGTCGCATCACGCATTCAGTCTCGATGAACATGGCTGTGGCGCCCGGCGGCGTGCGACGCGTGATCTTGGTCTGCTGGTAGCCAAGTTTTAAACAAGAGATTTGTACATCGTCTGGCAGAACATCCTTGTGGATATGGCCGCGGTAAAGACCGAGTACGTTGGATTTCAACACCACTGGCTTGCCTTTTTTGGACTGAAGGATCACCTGCGCATCCACCAAAGCCGCGCCGCGCGCATCGCGCACAAAGCCGAAGTAAGCGGGCCCAGCACCTTTGACGTCGTTGGCCGCGTCGTAGTCGTCGCCGCCGGCGAAGACGGGTGATGCAAGAGCGGCGACCAGGGTCAGCAAAATTGAACGAATCAGCATAGTGAGCTTTGCCCTCATAAAAGGGTGGCAGATGGACCGACCGCCTCCATTACGACCGCCTCCATTACCACCGCCAGTAAAACATCAATGAATAGACCAGCACCGGCAGCAACACCACAGGTACCACCCATGCCAGGGCGAGGGGAATTTTGCCACGAATTTTGCCCGGCAACAACGCGGCAAGACCACTGAGAATCGCTGCGCCCAACGACGAACTGGCAAGCCATCCGTACCAGTACATGGCCGGGCCTTCGTCGCGCCGTGCAGGCGCGTAGCCCAGATCGATGCGGTCCGTACCCGGGTGGTAGGTGAAGAGCGGCAATGCCGCCATGTCGCAGACCACATAAAGGATCGCAAAACAGATGCCAAATACCAGTGTGAACGTTCCCCAAGGCGATAGCGTCGGTATTGTTGTGTCGGTCGTCGTATTCATAGCCCGAAGCCTCGAACGTTATTGACAATGTGGCCGCTGAGAAAACTATACCAGCAAATCGCAGCGAGAACGATGGTCAGCCATTTGCGTGCGCTTGCGTAAGTTGTGTTGCCCGCATTTTTCCACAGATACCAGTAAAAAGGCAATAGCCCAAGGCCGATGGAGCTGAGATGCTCTTTCAATTCAAAGGCACCGAGCGTCTTGTAGAACCCTTCTTGCTCGATCGGAATGCGCACGTAGATGCGGTACTTGGCGTAAATCCAGCCTCCGAAGATGAAAGCCAGGACCCACAATAGACAGACGACTGCGGTATAACTGGGGGCCGACACAGAGCGAAAGCGCCTGACAAATCCACCCGTGTCTCCTGTGCGCGGGGGCGTGAGAACAGCAGCCGCCTGATGCGTGAGCGCACCGAGCAGTGCAACCGCCAGCAAAGCATGAATGATGAAGAGGATGGTCCAAAACGTATTGACCGAGATGTAGT
>Ga0209086_10001603_pt1 | contig 18342 bp, 21 predicted proteins | sample M_130207_XF_Meta_FD_187312 | JGI IMG/M metagenome (GOLD analysis project Ga0209086, IMG submission 187312) | Freshwater microbial communities from Lake Montjoie, Canada to study carbon cycling - M_130207_XF_MetaG (SPAdes) (version 2) | ecosystem: Environmental > Aquatic > Freshwater > Lake... | reverse complement strand
AATGTTTCCTATACAACACCAAGACATATGGGAAATGTATAAAAAACAAGTGGATTGTTTTTGGCGAGCCGAAGAAATTGATTTATCAAAAGATTTAACACATTGGGAATCCTTAAATGCTGACGAAAAACATTTCGTGTCAATGATACTCGCATTTTTTGCCGCAAGTGACGGAATTGTATTAGAGAATCTAGCAGTGCGTTTTATGTCTGATGTACAAGTATCAGAAGCAAGAGCGTTCTATGGTTTCCAAATTGCAATGGAAAATATACATTCTCAAACATATAGTTTATTGATTGAAACATATATTAAAAATGAAGACGAAAAAATGAAACTGTTCCAAGCAATCAATCATTATCCTTGTATTAAAAAAAAATCAGACTGGGCACAAAAATGGATAAAAGATAATCGTAGTGGTTTCGCAACCCGTTTGGTTGCTTTTGCGTGTGTTGAAGGTATCTTTTTTTCTGGTGCATTTTGTAGTATTTTTTGGTTGAAAAAACGCGGTTTAATGCCCGGTCTAACTTTTTCAAATGAATTAATTTCACGTGATGAAGCTCTTCACTGTGAATTTGCCATTTTGTTATACAATAAACTAGTGAAAAAGATGCCAAAAAGCAAAATCCACGAGTTGATTAAAGAAGCGGTTGATATTGAAACTGAATTTATTTGTGACGCATTGCCTTGTCGTTTGATTGGAATGAATTCAAAAATGATGACGCAATATATTCAATTTGTTGCAGATCGTTTGTGTCTTCAATTAGGATACGATAAATTGTACGATGTAACAAATCCGTTTGATTTTATGGAACTTATTAGTTTAGAAGGTAAAACCAACTTTTTTGAGAGAGTTGTTTCTGACTATTCTTTAGCCAATAAAACTGTAGATGAAAATACATTTGAATTTAATGAAGACTTTTAATTATTTTTCTTGAATGTATAACAAATATTAAAATCCGTTTGAACAAAATATTAAGTTTAATAATAATTAAATATTAAATATTATTAAAATACTAATTTAGTATAATAAATGATAACGTGTAATTTAAAAGGTGGGCTTGGCAATCAGTTATTTGAAATATTTGCTACTATGTCATATGCCATAAATAATGACCATTTATTTTTTTTCAAAAATACTTATGCGTTAAATAGTGGGGTTACCCAAAGACACACATACTGGCACAGTCTTTTAATATTTTTAAGAAAACACCTTACTGACTCAAATTATATTCCTAATATGAAAGTAGTAAGAGAGAAAACATTCAACTATGAAGAGTTGCCTTTCATAACAAAATTGGAAAATGTGATAATAGACGGTTATTTTCAAAGCCCCAAATATTTTGAAAAAAATTTCAAACAAATTTATGATTTTTTACAGTTGGAAGTATTGAAGAAAAAAGCAACTAGTAAATATAGTTACAACTATAAAGAATTTATAAGTATGCACTTTCGCCAAGGAGACTACAAAAACTTACAAGAAACCCATCCCATTTTAAGTGATAAATATTATGAAAATAGTCTAAAAGAAATTCTAACAAAAACAAATTACAAGTTTCAAAAAGTACTTTTTTTCTGTGAAAAAGAAGACAATGAAGAAATAGGAAAAATAATAGATACTTTAAAAAAAACAATTACAAGTTGTGCATTTATAAAAGTAATAGATGAAGTTGAAGACTGGCAACAGTTACTCTTAATGAGTGCGTGTAGTCACAACATTATTGCCAATAGTTCATTCAGTTGGTGGGGTGCGTATTTGAATACGAATCCAACAAAAATTGTATGTTATCCCAAAATATGGTTTGGCCCAAAAGCAACTCACGATACATCGGATTTATTTCCAGAGTCTTGGACGAAAATAAGTTGCGTATAAAACAATTTATAGTTATGTTGAGTAATATTAACTATAAATTTGAAAAATGGAAGAGAGAAAAATTAAACAAGACTTTATACTCTTAATTATGAATTGCCAAAAATACAGTGAAAAAGCAGTCGCTCAAAAAAATACATGGTTGAAAGAGTTACCTTCTAATGTAAAATATTATCATGTAATTGGAAATTCTATGTTAAAAACCCACTTTAAATTTGATGATGAAGAGAGAAAATTATGGGTAAGGAACCACGATGATTATAATTCTCTCCCGCATAAAGTAATCACTGCATACGATGCAATCAACCAAAGATACGACTACAAATATATTATGAAAACCGATGATGATCAACAAGTTCTCTCTTGTTCTCAGTTTTTTACAACATTAACAAAATTATTTGATTCGCCTAGTTTTTCGTGTCACTATGGTGGCTTCATCGTAGACGTTAAGCTACCACATATCTCTCAATACTACAGAATACATCCGGAGTTACCTCGCAATTTAAAAATAGAAGCAATTAAATATTGTAACGGTCGCTTTTATTTTCTCTCTAATAATGCAATTCAAGACCTTATAACCAAGAGAGAAAATATATCCAAAGAATATTTGGAGGATTATGCAGTTGGTTATTATCTAAACTCGGCACTTAAGAACAATATTTTCCCAATAAAAACGGACGCATATTTTAAGGATTTTACTCCGTAGGTTTCTCTCTTTGATTCAATTTCAAAAGTAAAAATGAATCAAAAATATAAAGTAATATTTAAATTTACAACATTATATATGACCGTTTTGATTCATTCGTTGAATTAAATGATGCTTATCCAAATCAGTCATTATTCTTTTGTAATTCACCATTCTTTTTTCAATGTCACTATAGTCGGTTCTTTGTACAACAGTTAGAGGAATAATTAAAAACCAACGGTGTTGTTGTTGTAGAAAAAACCAATACTTATCAATTGCATACAGTGCGTGTTTGTGAGGTTCTCTCATTAAAAATTGAATACCCAACTTAAAATTTTCAATCAATGTATCATAATAGTGTTGTTTTACAATATAACCAGTAGTGGTTTGACATTGTTTCACTTGTACACACGTTTCATCAATAGAAATATAGGGTGGCATATTATTACCAGCCACTAATAAAACATCCCAGTCATCCGTGTGATTTTTTAGAAAAGTATCTAGCTGTTTTTTGAATAATTCCGAGTCTAAAAATTGAATATCGTCTTCACAAACAAAAACGTGACTCCATCCTTTTTCTTTCGCAATTTGCAAACATTTTAAATGACTCATACTACATCCTAACGCTCCATTTGGCAGTTTAATGGCATTAAATCTCTCAAAAGGGATCCCAATTTTGGCAAGTTCTTTTTCCACGTGTTCTTTTCTATCAACACGATTAGATAAATTGATATAAAGAGTGTGTTTTATATCAGTTACTCCTTCAACTTTTTCTGTTACAGATACAGACATTATATATGATGTTACAAGAAAGTTTTTAAACATTTTTTCGCCATAGATAGATAAATTCTTTGTATTTTTTATTTCTAGTTGATTTTTTCAATTCTATTTTCTCTTCACATTCTCCAAATAATGGAACCAAATACTTTTGATAAATATCTGCATTAATATTTATTGCATATACTCCATCTTTATTTCTTAAATGGTCCCAAAGTTTTTGAAACACTGTTGTGTAAAACTGTGCCCACTCATCCGGTGTTTTTCTAACTCCATTTTCATATACTTCAATGTTTCCATATGGAGGAGATGTAAAAACCATATCATATTTGTAGTTGGAATAGTCAACATCTTTTGCATCTTGAAATAATAATGTAACCTTGGAACTACTTTTTTTTCCTAAATCATTCAACAGACGATCATAATTTGGTTTTAAATTCACATTCAAGTCAACACCTATATAATTGTAATTAAGTAAAAGTGCTCCAACTAGTCTACCGCCGAAGCCACAAAATGGGTCCATAATAGAGTACAAATAATTTTTTGTACTTGGCTTATACTTTTGATATATGGAAAGAGCATTTGTTATTTTAAAAGCATTCACACGACCAAAAGAAAGACCATAAATGTAATAGTATCTTTTAGTATCACGTAACGGTTATGTTGATAACAATAGGTTAATAAATTTTGAATATAATTTTTTGTTTTATAGTAGTCTATGTTTTTGATAAAATCGTAAAAATTAATACCTTTATTTCCCACTGTTTCTAGACGATTCAAAAAAAAATAATAGTCAATTAAGTCACATCCAACTTTACTCCTACCATTCAAACATTCCAACTCTTGGGGTTTTACAGATAATTTTTTTAACTCCCACCATTCGGTAAATACTGTTTCAATGTCAATATTCTTTATTTCAATAGCAATATTTCTTTTCCAAGTTTGTAAATTAGGATCTCCCATATATTAGAGAGAGAAGAGAGAAAAAAATAAATTTAAATTCGCAATTATTTTCTCACCCCACCCAACTTAATATTTGCACTCGTAGTAGAACGAGGTCTTGGATAGTTCTTTGAATTTTCTTGAGAAAAAATATACCTTGCACTTTGAGTATTGACTGGTGGTTTCTTAATTAATGCGTATTGTTGTAATGATTTACTTTGTGGAGGTAGTGATGCCGTGTTTTGTATTCTAATATTTTGTATGTATTGGTTTATTTCCGCTGCAGTTGTCTCGGAGTTTCTTCTGTCTTGCCTCATTGGATAGTTCGGTATGTCTTTCCAGTCGTCAGTAGTTACAACAGTGTTATCAACATACTGGGTGTTTTGAGTTGGGAACATTACATTTCTTATCGGTTCTCTCAAATCATATTTATGAAACTCATCTTCATCAAAACTAACCAATGTTGTAAAGTTTGTTACGTTAATTACCATCATTTTAGAATTAGAAACAACAAAAATATTATCATTTGGATTCAAAGATTCTGCATCAACTGAATACATTAAGTTTTGAATTGTACGTAATCCATCCATACCAGTGTCACTTTTCATTCGTTCTGGATCACGACGAGAAACGATTCTAGATACCCCATCAAATAATTGTAAAATTTCGGGACTTCCTATTTTATAAAAATGCGAACGGTTGATTGTTAAACCGTGTTTCAAACACCTTTTTTGTAAACAAGCATCCTCCATTCCCCAGCCCCAGTAATTTGGGTATCCATTGATAAGTTCAAAATCAAAACCTTTCATAACCACAATACCACCAAGTGCCGTATCAAAACCATAATAGTGTGTTACAACACCGTGACTCGTTTGATAGTCAAAAATTCTATGAAAAGGGAGAGTATCTACATCATTAAAAATAAAGGTAATATTTTGATAATCGTTTGGATATTTTTCCTTCATAGCTAAAAATCCAATGTTTTTAGTTGCTCCGCGATTAAAATTACGACTATCACATTGATGGACGAAATAAATTTCATAGTCATCATCATTTTCAAGTATGAAATTCATTTGATTTGAAAAAAAAAACTTTTGTTCTCTTCTATTTCTATAAGGAACTATAAAAATGCGAGTGGGTATTTTTTCTGCAGTGGTCATTTAATGTTTGAATAATCCAAATATTAAAATATAATATAATAAACGATTCCCCATTTTACAATTCTGTTCTTAAAACATTGCAACCTCCTTGTTGGGTAGCTTCAATTTGGAATACATCACAAACTATAATTCTTTCTTCTGGAATTCTAGTTAAAAGTCTGTCTTTATAAACACTTTCTATATGATGATGCCATTTTCCGTCACTGTTTAAAAAATGTCCGGGCATAAAAATATCTGAAATATTATTTACGTGGGAACCTACAATTTCACAGTTGTCGGGATTATTTTGTCTCAAAGCAAAATAGTCATCAACATTTTTGTTTTTCAAAAAATTTTCAAGTTCTGGAATAAAATATCTGCAAGTTACCTTAATGATAAATTTCGATGTTTTGGCAAGTCGTGAATTTAGATAAGCATAGTAAATTGCAAACATTTCACTTGTTCCCTTACTAGTATATAAATAATCATCTGGTAGTCTTACTGCTTGTGCTCCTACATTATCAAATGTGTCATTATCAATATCTTCTTCTCTAAATGATATTATCTCAAAACGTTCTTTATATTTCTCAATATAGTCATCTATTTCGGAAAAGTTATGCCCAGAGTTTTCAACAAGAACAATTTTAAAATTTGTTTTCTCCAACCACTGCGTGATAGATTTTAAATAAGTGTTTAACCGTGAAATACCATCAGTATCATAGATAAAACGTTTTTTTGGATTGATAGAAACAGTACTTGTTAAAATAATACAAAAATTATTAATATTATCCTCTGGAACTAGTGGAGTGTCTTGTTGATTTTCTTCTTTTTCAATAAATTCCATTTTTGTATAAAGTTATATTATAAAAAAACAAATTATTTTTAAATAAAAAATGCAATTAATATTTTAATTTAAAAATATATTTAAAATTATCAAACATTTATTCCATATTTTTTAAGTATTACCGTTGGTACTAAATCATTTTTAATTTTATCTATTTTCTTATAACATTTATTGATTGTAACTTCACTAATTTCACTAGTGTTCTTAATATCTTTTTTACTAATATTCAAATTACACATTTGAGCTATAAAGAATACCACTCCAGCAGCAATAGAATGTGGTGTATTTTCTGGCATTAATCCTTTTTTTTCAATTTGCATCGAAATAAATTGACACAACTTGGTTAATTCATTGTTGATGCTCAACTTACTACAATAACGTTCAATAAATGCTTCTGGTTTTGTTCTACCAAAAGATGTTTTATCCGTATGATCCATATCTTTTTCAATATTATTAATAATTAGTTGGGCATTTTTACAACCTTTGGTCGCACTTGTAACGTCTAGATGAAATATAGTTGCAATTTCTTTAGCAGTTCTTGGATAGTTATTTATTCTACAAGAAATATAAATAGATGCTGCTAATATACCGTCGCGATTATCTCCCCTAAATGTTAATTCATATTCCGATATTTTTTTGTGATACCTTACAGCGTCATCTATAATTAACTTTGGCATTCCAGCATTTTGAGCCATTATAGTAATTCTTTGAAATTCTTCATACTGTGACTTTTCTTTATAAGGCATTGATTGCCACTCAGTATATCTTCTTATTTTTCTCATTTCATAACTGGTTGAACCATAACACAACACTTTACAACCGAAAGATGACTCTTGTAGCAAAGGGTTAATTGGCATACCACACCGAGTAGGGTCAGAATTTTGATTATCGTCTGCACCATAGTATCTCCATTCGGCAGATTGGTCTACAATATCTTTATAAATAATTCCGCATTTTGTGTTAGTACAAGTTAGAAAACCTTCTTCTGAAAATGCTAAATTGTTATCACAACGCTCACATTTTTCACGATCACCGCAAGCGCGATAAATACATTCAAGAGGAACATTATTGGGTTTAATTTCACTATCAAACACATTCCATAGTTCTTTTTTATCAATCACATTTCCATCTCTTTTTTTAATACTTTTATCTTTACTCATTTTCTTTTATTCTTTTCATATAGAAATATAATTTTAATTCAATTTTAATTTATATATTTTTTATATGTTTATGTTATATGGGTAACCAACAATCATCAATTTTAAAATACGGAGGAGGGGAAGAGGGTACCTCAACAAATGATATTAAACAAATACCACTAGAAGAAACGATAGACTATATTGCCACACATTACATTTTAACTAGTGATTTTCAGAGTTTAAGAAAGTTGAATGAAAAAACATATTGTGAAAAAATGATCGTATTAACTTCAGATATTATTAATAAAAAGTTTTCTGACTTGGAAGTTGATAAAATTTTGAATAGAATTGAAAATGGTTCTTCTCCTAAAGATATTGAAAGGGAAAATATTGTATTTTTCAACAAATCGCAGTTACATAATGCAATAGAAGAAGGTAATGATACAAAAGAACTCAAGTGTAACCAAATTGCAAAGTTTTATATTAAAATTGCGCATTTATTTGCATCCATTGTTATGACAATTAATCCAGAATATACTCATACTGATTTTTTTGGAAATGTAAAAACGTACAAGTTGTTTGAAAAGGATAAAATACCTAGTAGTGGTCATTTTGAAGTAAGTAAAATTAACTTATGTGGAGAACGTGTTGATATATTATCAAATGAGCTAGTTAGTACTCATAGTGAATCCACTGAGTCTGAAGAGGTGAATGTAAATGTTGCTCCAAAAAAAATATGCTCAATGAATTTGAATAAAAAAGGCAAAGTAAAAACATTAGATGAAGAAATTGGAATACCCGAGTTAATGGAGCTTTATTATGATGATGGATATGATTATAAAAGTGGAAAATTTAATAGAATGTCTGAACAAACAGAAAAAGAGTTTAAAAATGATTTAAAAAACTTTTATATAAATTTTACGGGGGAGAGTAATGTTCCAGAAAGTGTCACCAAGTTTAGTGATATCAAACTGAAAGATTATGGTAAAGAAAAAATATGTAAAATAGTATCCAATGATTCAGAATCATCTTTTTCTGATGATAAAAAATATATAGAGTTCAGTACGAAAGATACTCTTTATGTAAAATACGCCGAAAATTTAAAAAAAATGATTGACTCTGTAAACAAAAAACAACAACAATTGGGTTCAATCATAGACAAAGTATTTGTATATGTATATGACTCAAATCAAAGTTCGCCAAAAGGAGATGAAGTGATACGTGTAAATCCAGATTTAACTGAATTATCTCTCCAAGATCTAGTAGTTGAATGTAGAAACTATATAAAAGATTTATATTTAACTTGTGAAAAGGACTTTACCGAAGGTATTAAAATTTATGAAGCTATTGTAGAGTCTAAAATTTTAAACACTACTATAAAACAAATTGATAACTTGGAAAAAATATCCGACAACTTGGTCGGAAATGAAAATGTAGTCATAAACAATGAAATAGTTGAAAAAACAATGTAGATAATTTATTTTATGTTCTTTTCAGAACACAAAATAATACTAAAACACAACAATAACGTTATGTAAAAAATTATTTTTATTTAACTTTTATGTAAATGTTTATGCAAGGGCAGCAGCGGCGGCCTTTGATGCAGCCTTTGATGCAGCAGCAGATGCAGCTTTTGCGGCAGCAGCAGATGCAGACTTTGCTTGGGCTTGTGCCTTTTGCATTGCCTTTGATGCAGCAGCAGAGGCAGCTTTTGCGGCAGCCTTAGCAGCTGATTTAGCAGCAGCCTTTGATGCAGCTTTTGATGCACTCATACTTCTTGACATTGCTGCGGACATACTTCTTCCTCCTCTACGAGTACGATGTTTGCGAGATCCTCTTCTACGACGTGATGCCATATTATATATATTGTTTATAAAAAAAAATTTTAAAATTTGGTAATTTATTATTCTAAATAATTATAGTTTCTTAATGTTTATAATTATTTTTTTCTTAAATTGTTGTTTTTTTGAAATATTTACTAAATAAAATTAAAAAACAGTACTCAACGATGGCCAATACATACCATCTCCCTTTTTAACGTTATAAATATTCCTAAATATTTCTAAACGAGATAATGGAACATTTGTTCTATATTTATCTAAAGGATGAGGGTTAGTCAATAACTGTATTTTTAATGCACTTTTATAAATATGTTGTCTCTGTTGTACTGCAAAATAAACATAAAATGCTTGGAAAGATAATGAACGAACTGGAACAATGTCATCATTTTTATCTTGGAAGTCTTTCAAGTATTCTTCACATATTGCCGTTCCAGAAATATCAGCAACATCTTCGCCTAAACCAATGGATGCGTCAAATTTAATACCATCTCTTGCGGCATAGACTTCATATTGTTTTTGAATATCGTCTAATATTTTCTTATATTGTTTTCTATCATTATCGGTCCACCAATTATGTAAGTTTCCTAAATAGTCATACTTACTTCCAGTGTCATCTAACGCGTGGGACATTTCGTGACCAAGTGTATAACCTAAGTGAGTCAAGTTGTATTCTATACCTCTTTCTTGTAAGTCAATAAATGGAGGTTGTAAATATGCTAAAGGAATGTAAATGGAGTTTTGGGTTGGTGTATAAAATGCATTTACAATATATGGTTGGTATCCAGTCAACTTAAACGGAGTAACTGACCAGTCTATCATAGGAATATCAACTACACCTTTTCCGTCTAACTCAATAAATTTTTCAACACGCCAACCCACAATTAGTAACATATTGTACCAAGGATCATCGGCAACATACTCTAGTAATGGGTCGTCTCGTAATTTTGGAGGTTGACTAATAATCAACTTTAAATGGTCTAGTTTCTTTAATGCTTGTTTCTTTGTTGGTGGATCCATCCAACTATTTCTTGTAATGATTCTCTTAAATACAGTAATTAAATCTTTACCCATATTTAGTACATATGCAACTACTTCATCATTTTCATAAGCGTCAACATACATATTTGCTAACAGTGTGTTGAATGTAATGGATAAACCAAATACGGGCAACAACTCATAAGGAAAGTCCGTTGGTAATCCAGTCATAAATCTGCCCTTGAACTCAAGATGAATATCATCAAATGTTTTATCAAAACGAATCAACTGTCTCAAATAGATATAGAACCAATATGCTTTCCATTTTTCATTTGTCCAGTTTTCAGTTAACTCTTTACACATACATTTTAAATAATTCAAACTGCCACAAATAAAAGTTTCGGGTGCTCTTTTGTATCCTACCTTGTGAGCAAAAGTATCCCAGTCAAATCCATACTCTAAAGCTTCTTTTCTCTTTACAACATTATAAAATTCTGGTGAATCTTTTTTAACACTCGTACAACCCATTGCAGTTAGTATTGCAACCTCGCAGTCAAAAACATCTTGTGCTTTTAGACCGTGACTTTTTCCTAAACAAGAATCAAATATATCATTAATGTATTTTAAATACTTCTTTCTAACAGTTCCACGGTTAGTGATTTCCGTTTTACTCAATCCGGTATTGTCATCAAAATATACATTCAAGTCAAAAATACTTAGTTGTGGGAAAGAAATTACACTTTTATATATTTTAGCGTTCTTGTCGTCTGGGGTCACTTGCCACTTGATAGGACAACCCCACGAAATAATTTCATTTTTGTTTATGTCTGCTAAAAATCCCCACAAGTCATTTTTCTCAACACAAGAATTGTACATATTTGTAAAATCTACTGCATATTTTTTTGTTGTTGCATTATTGTTCAACTTGAAGAAAGAATCACGGACGTTCTTAACTAATTTTGACTGCTTACTATGATTCATCTTGACATACCTATTCACCAAGTCTAACACATCCTTATATGTTTTGTCTTGGGTTAATCTAAACTCGTCAATTTGAGAGAAATATTTCTTATTTTTTCCACTATTTTTACTGTCAAATTCGTATTCGGTGTTTTTTAACCACCTAAAGTTGATATATGTATAAAAGTCATCATTTGCCTTAATTTTCGAAGGAGTAAATGGAGTACGGAGCAATTTTACCAAAGGTGCTTGCCATAAATCTCCACTAACTTGTTTTTTAAATATGGCACTTCTACTTTTGTCCAATAAAACTTCAACTTGTGATAAATACTTTTTATGTTTCATTAACTTCATATTTTCTTTTACGAACTGTTCGTATTTTTCCTCAAATGGTTCAAAAACAACACGTTCTTCGCATTTTACAGCTTTTTTTGTCTTAGACATTTTATTTTTCACATTTTTTTTAGTTTTTCCCATAACACCTTCTTATATAGTATGTGAATAATATTTTTTAAATTATTATGTTATTTTTTCTTCTAAAATATTCAATAATTCATCATCATATACTAAATTACCTTGAGGTTTATAAGATTGAATAGGAGTAAATGATTTTTTCTCTTTTTGCATATTTCCCTTAACTGTAACTTTTGTTTCTTTAATGTTGAACATATTATTTATTTTTTGTTTTTCATTTTCTTCTTCTTCATCTTTTAGTTTATTTCCATACTCATCCACTACAATTCCAGTTTTTTTCTTAAGTTCTGTTCTCACATAGGAAGGCACCCAATGCAACCAAGAAATAAACAATGTGTTTGGGTGAATATATTTTACATTAAATCCATTTTCTCTTAATTTATCTATTAAATAAGCAATACAAGAACCTTGATCGTACTTGGGAACTCCGATTATCACTTCGGGAACAACAAACCAACAGAATTGTTCATCAATTTTCTGGCGGGATGTCGTCTTGATTCTTACGTGAATACGATTTAGAATTTTATTATACAGTTCCAATTTGTTCAAATCGTATTGGCGTTTTCTCTCGTACAAGTCATCTATGTTGATTTTTTCTGAAAAGTCTGAAACATTTTCTAGTGTAAATATATTTGCCATTCTTAAAAAGTATAGGGAAAAAAAGTTATTAAAAGTAATTTAATTTATTTAACTATTGAATAAATGACAATTAAACATATCGTTATATCGGGAGGAGGCCCATCCGGATTAAAATCTTTGGGAGCATTACAACATTTGGAAAAATCGGGATTTTGGAAAATTGAAAACATTGAATCTATTTATGCAACATCTGCTGGTGCTATGATTGGATTACTAATTGTGATGAGAATGAAATGGGATTACATTAATGACTACATCATAAAGCGTCCTTGGCACGAAGTTTTTGACATAAGTATCAATCAAATATTTGAAGCTTTTTCTAAAAAGGGTTTGTTTGATCAAAAGGTCATTGATATATTTTTTAAACCTTTTTTTAATGCGATTGACTTGTCGGTTGATATTACAATGAGAGAACTGTACGAGTATTCTAAAATAGACTTTCACGTTTTCTCTCTTGAAATGAACAACTTTGAAATGATGGACATTTCACACGCAACTCACCCAGAGTTGAAAGTATTTGATGCGATACATATGACAATTGCGCTACCGTTAATAATTACTCCACGATGTACTGGTGATAAATGTTATGTAGATGGCGGTGTTGTTTCCAACTATCCTTTGAACTATTGCATAGAAAACAACAAGATATCAGAAGAAAACTTGAAAGAAATATTAGGCGTTCGTAACAACTATGAAAGCGACGAAAACATGAAAACTAATATTGTAAATAATGAATCAACAATATTAGACTATATAACTATTTTTATCCACAAGTTGGTTATGAATGTAGATACGCAGTTAAAACAAATAAAAATACCTAATGAAGTTAGATATAAAACACAACATATTAATTTTGCACTATTGAAATCAACTATATCATCAAGTGAAGAGAGACAACAGTTACTAAATAATGGAATTGAAGCGGCCGAGGCTTTTCTCTCTTTAACTCAAAATAAAAAGGCTAAAATGGAGGAAAAATAAAAGACGATAACTATTTTTATTATAATACAGTATTCAAGAATTTAACAAAAGTATCTTTGATTGGTTTTGCATCAAAGTCAATGACTTGGTTACCCTTGATTAACTTAAAAGTTGGATAAGCTTCAACGTTGTATATTTCCATTTGCTTTTCAATTTCTGCAGTTGTTTTGGTGCAGTCTATATCGGTAAAAATTACATTATATCCGTTGATTGGTTTATTGGTATATTCTGCTTTTAATTTGTCCCATTCTGGTTTAGCGGTTTTGCAGTGAGGACACCATTCAACCCAAAAAAACTTAAGTTCAGCACTTTTGTCAGCAGTTCCACTTTCAAAATTTTCTATCTTTTGTTGTGACTTTGACTTTTGGTTATTGTACATATAAATGGCAATAAGTAATACAATAATTACTAATGCAATAATACCAATCGTTTTCATGTTGAAAGATGGGATGAAACTTTTTAACTTGTTGAATATACCACCGGCATTTATGTTTAACATTTTGGTCATTATATATATATAAAAGAATAAATTAGAATAAAGTATTAAACGAAATAATAGACAAAAATACAATAATATAAAGACAACTGTTTATGTTATTGTAGTGTATTGATAATGTTATTTAGAAATAAAGAAGGACTACTCGTTGAAATAAATAGATATGATTGTAAAAATGATTCTATCTATTACAATAAAATATCACAATTGAAAAATCTTCTAAATACAATTTCTGAAGAGAAAAAAGAACAAAATGATAATGATGGTGAAATAGTATTCACCAGTTACTCAAACAAATTGGTGAAAGGTTTAATAGAAAAAACTTTTGACAACACGGAACAACAATAATAAAATAAACAAAGAAAGAACATAACTACAAACTATATTTGTTTTTTGATTATTCCACGAACCTTGAGTAAATACTATATTTGAATCTTTAGAAAAACGGAATGTTATGAAGCAGTTTTGATAAAAAGCATATCCTAAAAGTATTAAAATACTTAATTTTCCTATAAATGCAACAGTGGTGTTATTTAATGGAGAGAACATAAAAATAAATATAAAAAAAATAGACAGTATTACAAATAAAGATATGCTTTTTGAACTTTTTACATAGTTAGAAATATTTGAAGTTGGATAATTGCTCATAAATATTGCAAATATTAAAATATTTTCTATATTTATATTATGAATAAATCATCACGGAAAAACAACACTAAAAAACATATAAAAACCAATAAAAATAAAACCAAAAAAATATATTCAAAAAATGATTACAACAGTGGTGATGGTATGCTTACATCTGTTTGGGGACCAAGTGCGTGGCATCTACTTCATACGATGAGTTTTAACTATCCAGTTGAACCAACCCAAGAGCAAAAACACCACTACCGCAATTTTGTATTGAACCTAAAAAATGTGCTACCTTGTAAATACTGTAGAATGAATTTAAAAACGAATTTGAAAGAATTACCACTAACAATGGAATGTATGAAAAACCGTGATACATTTTCAAGATATATTTATAACTTACACGAGTTGATAAATAGAAAATTAAAAAAGAAATCCAATTTAAAATATTGTGATGTGAGAGAAAGGTATGAACATTTTCGTTCAAGATGCACAGAAGATTTACCAAAGTTGTTCAAGTTTGATCAAAAAATGAGAGACAAAATCAAAAATACTGAAGGAAAGGGTTGTACTGAACCATTGTATGGTAAAAAATCTAAATGTATAATTAAAATAGTTCCACAAGAAGAAAAAGGGCAAACCTTTCAAATGGATAAAAAATGTATTAAAACGAGAGAAATCTTAGCCGCTACGAAAGAATAATTTTATAAAATATATTATTTATTTTATAAAAATAAAATGTAGTATTTTACATACCAAAACTACTGAAATCGCTCACAACTGGAATTGGTAAATATTGACTACTTCCAGCGGAGTTATAGTTTGGCACTTTTTTGCATTCAAAAGCTGGTTCTGGACAACGAGCGCAAGATGGACAAGGTGGGCATTTTTCTGAACTAGAAGAGTTACCATCACATTTAGGGCACGTTGGACAAGTTGGGCAAGTTGGACATACTGGTGGAACAACTTGTGATTTTAAAATATATAAATCTTCTTGACCGAGTGGAATCATACTTTTTGGAATACCGGGTGGTAGTGTTGAGTAGTACATTGAATTTGAGTTAGAAGATGTTACTGCGGTGTTTCCTTGTGGTCCAGTAGCCCAACTATATGTTGTTCCACTTGGAGTATTTACTGAACCAGCATTTACATTAGGACCATTATAATAACTGTAATTTTGTCCAGAACTATAAGTAGATGATTGAGTTGTTGGTTGTTGTGGTGGCGGAACAACTGTACTTTGAGTATTTGTTACAGTATATACTGTAGTTGTACCGTCTGGTTGTGTAACCTTAATTAGATAGTTTCCGTTATTATCAGTTGTTACTTTTGCTGTTCCTCCATTTTGTCCATAAAATATAATTTTTGATATACTTGACGCATCACTTGATGGTGGAGAAGGTTTGTCTACATTATATATTGTTGTTGTGCCATTCGTCTCAGTAATTGCTAAAGTATATGTTCCGTTAGTATTTATAATTGTAGCAGTTGTTCCGTTAGGTCCATAATACTTTGTTGGATATGATGTATGGTCATAGTGATTATAATTATCATATGACGTTGTTGGTGCTGGTTGTGAAGAATTATCAGTTGGAGCATCACCAGCTGGTTCAACTACTGGTTCAGCATCTCCTTTATTACCTTTTACTCCAGTAATACTTGATATTTCTGTTTTAAAGCCTTCAGTATAGCAATTACCTCCTAAAAAAGAACATAATATAAGTCCAAGTAATAGAATTATAAAAAGTAATAATAATTTGTTCATGTATAATTTATATAGTGAAAAAAGTTTCATAAAATGAAATTATTTTTTAAAATTGAAATAAAAATAAAAATTAAATATAGATTACAAATAACAATATGATAGATGATATGAATACACAAAAAGATGGACAAGAATGCTCAAATGAACCTAAAAAACGCACAAGAGAAAAACAACTTCCTTTAAGTAAATGTTTTACAAATGACAATAATATTATTGAAATTGGTGTTGATGAAGTTGGACGAGGACCACTGTTTGGACGGGTTTATGTTGCTGCTGTCATTTTACCTAAAGATGATAGTTTTGACCACTCAAAAATGAAAGATAGCAAAAAGTTTCATTCAAAAAAGAAAATAGAAGAAGTTTCTGAATATATTAAAAAAAGTGCATTAGCGTGGACAATTTGTTATGAAGACGAAAAAGTAATTGACGAGATAAATATTTTGCAAGCAACACAACGAGCAATGCATAAATGTATTGGAGAAATATTAAAAAAAGAAAAAATATTGTTTGAAGGAGAGACCACTACGTCAGATAAAAAAATACAATTAATTATTGATGGAAATTATTTTAATCCTTATATGCATTATAATCAAAAACGAAAAATACTAGAACAAGTACCACACGTTTGTGTGGAAGGGGGTGATAATAAATATTCATCTATTGCAGCGGCTTCTATATTGGCAAAGGTTGCACGTGACACATATATTGATGAGTTATGTCAGCAAAATCCAGAACTGATTGAACGTTATAGTATTGATAGTAATAAAGGATACGGTGCAAAAAAACATTTAGACGGCATAAAAGAACACGGTATTACTATATGGCATAGACGTAGTTTTGGAATATGTAAAGAATATGTATAAGTGTGGCATTAAAATGGTTCAAACAAATAAAAATTGATTTTTTTTGACCACTTAAAGAGATACTAACAAAGAATAGTATCACTTAATTTGAAATGAAGTTTATCGTTTATGACACCGAAACTACTGGACTACCAGCAAGTAAAGATGCGAAGATGACATCAACTGAGTTGTGGCCTCATATTGTTCAGTTAAGTTATTTAAAATATGACTCTGAACGAAATGAATTAGAAGAAAAAGATTGCATTATTAAAATTCCAGAAAGTGTAGTAATGGATGAAAAAAATATAGCAATACACGGAATTACGAATGAAGTTTCTCAAACAAAAGGTGTTAGTATTATCCCCATTATCAACGAATTTATGAATGATATTGGTGACGTTGACTTACTCATTGGTCATAATTTGGAATTTGACTTAAAAATGATGGTTGTTGAGTTATTCCGAATCATAGACAAATCAAATGATGAAGTAGTGAAACAAACTTACAGTGAAAAAATGGAAAAGTTGTATTCATTGAATAAATATTACTGCACTATGAAAAATAGTATAAATATATGCAAGTTACCTAGCCCTTATAAAAAATACAAGGACGAATACAAGTACCCAAGATTAGATGAATTACATACTCATTTGTTTGGAATTAAACCACAGAAACTACACAACTCTTTGAATGATATTATTGTAACTTTCAGATGCTTTTATAAATTATACTTTGATAAAGACATATGTGAAATCAACAGTGATATTCAACAAAAAATAAAAACTTTGATGTAACTATATAAAAATACTAAAAAATAAAAAAATTGAATGTTTGTTCAATTTTTTTAACAACCAACACACACAATAAAGATACCTACAATTTCAAGAATGGAATTTAATACTATATTTGAACAAAGTTACAGTTACTTAGACTCATTCATTGTTTCTATGAAAAATCAATTTTATGATGTATTTATTGATTTGTACGATGATGAAGATGAAGAAGCAGAGTCAAATAGTTCTTTACTCAATGAAACGAATAACTCTGAAAAATTTGATATTGAAGAAGAGTCCTACGTCCCAATGATAATAGACGAGTTAAACAACGATCATGTAATTGAATGTGACGAAGAAGATGAAAATTTAAATCAACACAATACTGCATTTGTTTTAGACTCTAGTCAAATTGACTGGGAGGACCCGCGAAATGATCCCTACTATGATCCACACGATGACTGTGTTGAGTATCCGAACTTCTTACATAATTATAATGGTAGTTATGGAAGCAACTATGATGGTGGTTATGATTCTCACTAAAATACAAAAAAATATAAAAACAACAATAAA
>Ga0209086_10001602_pt1 | contig 18348 bp, 11 predicted proteins | sample M_130207_XF_Meta_FD_187312 | JGI IMG/M metagenome (GOLD analysis project Ga0209086, IMG submission 187312) | Freshwater microbial communities from Lake Montjoie, Canada to study carbon cycling - M_130207_XF_MetaG (SPAdes) (version 2) | ecosystem: Environmental > Aquatic > Freshwater > Lake... | reverse complement strand
ATTAATATATAAAATATAGGATACGGTGATATTTACAACATCGGTGCCCATAAAGGCTCCTGTATCATCTACTATACTTAAATAATAGCTGGTAAAGTCAGTAGGAGAAACCGAAGGGTTAGAAACGGAATCAATAAAAACACTATCTGAGGAAGACCAGCCAAATTTATAAGGTGGCTTGCCTCCAGCAGCAGTGGGGGTGCCTCCAATATTTATTGTAGTGCCCGGACAAATTGTTTGATTAATTCCTGCCTCTACAATATATTGGGCAAAAATACTATTTGCAAAAAAAAGTAAACAGGAAAAAAAAAGTAGTTTCTTGCAATTAAAAGTCTTATCCATATTATAATTACTTGAGAATTGTACTTAAGAACAAATATAATTATTTTAATTGAAATTATAAAGTTTATCAAATGGTGGGGTAAATATAATTTTGATATGCTAAATTAAAAAAATCTTTGATTTTGAACATTAACTCCGCCTTTTAAGGCTTAGAGAACAAGTATGTAAACAAAATTTGGCTTTAGCCCTGAAAAAACATACCAACATGTATAATGTAAAAGTAATGATTCAGGTAGCTTGCGGCCAACAAATGCGGCTATCCTTTTTTAACAAAAGAAATTAAGCTGAAAGCGATGCGATGGCTTCTTAATTTTATCTTATTGATAGATATTTATAGATAAACAGCATAATTGAGTCGATATAATAAAAAATATTGTATTTTTGAAAAATAGCTTACAATAAAAAAAAGCCTTTGAGGAGTTTATGGTTTTTTTGAATCAAATTTAGAAAAACTAATTTTTAGAATACAGCATTTAAAACTAAGGGTTTGGGACGAAATAAGGTTTACAGAATTGGCGCAGTAATTTTGTTCTTTTTAAAGGCCTTAATGAGGCGAATAGCCTTAGCTATTTAACGATTTTACAACGCAGAAAAAGGACAAAAGAACATGCCAAAATGTAAAGGTTATTTTGTCCCAATCCCTAAATAAAATAATAACTATGAAAAATTTAATTATCACTTTAGTTTTAACTTTCAGCTTTCAACTTTTAACTTTCAACTCCTTTGCGCAAGCGCCGCAAAAGATGAGTTACCAGGCTGTAATACGCAATAGTAGCAATGCACTTATAGTATCTACGGCAGTAGGTATTAAAATAAGTGTTTTGCAAGGCTCCTCTTCCGGCACCCCTATTTTTGCAGAAACACACACAACAAGCACCAACGCCAATGGTTTAGCAAGTTTAGAAATTGGCGCTGGTACTCCTGTAACAGGATCCTTTGCAGGGATTAACTGGGCAGCAGGTCCTTATTTTATAAAAACAGAAACAGATCCAACAGGTGGAACAAATTATACCATTGCTGGAACCAACCAATTAATTTCTGTGCCTTACGCTTTATATAGCGCTAACGGAACAGCAGGTGCTGTTGGGCCTACCGGTGAAGCAGGTGCTGATGGAACAAATGGTATTAATGGCACAAATGGTAGCACAGGAGCCACCGGAATCAATGGAACAGATGGCAGTAATGGTGCTATTGGCGTAACAGGTGCTGCAGGGATTGATGGAACAAATGGCATAAACGGCATAAATGGTGCTACTGGAGCAGTAGGGGCTAACGGAACAAACGGTACAATTGGTTCAACAGGCGAAATGGGTAAAACTGGTTCTACTGGCACTACAGGTAGCACTGGCGCAGACGGGATTAACGGTACAATTGGTTCAACAGGCGAAACGGGTAAAACTGGTTCTACTGGCACTACAGGTAGCACTGGCGCAGACGGGATTAACGGTACAATTGGTTCAACAGGAACAACAGGTGCAACGGGTAAAACTGGTTCTACTGGCACTACAGGTAGCACTGGCGCAGCCGGGATTAACGGTACAATTGGTTCAACAGGAACAACAGGTGCAACGGGTAAAACTGGTTCTACTGGCACTACAGGTAGCACTGGTGCAGCCGGGATTAACGGTACAAATGGTGCAATAGGTGCAACCGGCACTACAGGATTACTTTCTGCAGGAACGGCTATCGGAAATACTGCGTATTGGAATGGTTCACAATGGGTGTTAAATAGCAACAATATTTATAATGCCGGTGGCAGTGTAGGTATCAACGCAGGTGCAACACCAGCCACAACAGCATTGTTGGATTTAACCTCTACAGCCAAAGGCTTTCTTCCTCCCCGAATGACTACCGCCCAGCGTAATGCAATTGTTTCTCCTGCGGAAGCCCTGCTTATCTACAATATAACTACTCAATGTTACGAAGGATACAATGCAACCACTTCCGCTTGGGTAGCTTTTGGGTGTATTGGTTGCCAACTCCCCGGAGCCTTTGGCACTTATGCCGCATCAAGCATTGCAGGAACATCATTTTCCGCAAACTGGACAATATGTGCCGATGCTAGCGCTTACTTTTTGGATGTAGCTACTGATGTAGGATTTACCTCTTTTGTAGCAGGTTATAACAACTTTAATGTTGGCAATGTTGTTACTTCAAGTGTAACAGGGCTTGCCTGTGGTACTTATTATTATCGTGTAAGGGCAATTAATGCTTGTGGTACAAGTGCCAATTCAGGAACCATTACAGTAACTACCAATCCATCTGTTGTTCCTGCACAGCCAAGTGTAATTACGGGAACAACCCCTGTTTGTCAGGGAGATAACGGTGTCGCCTATTCAGTAAGCAATGTAGGCGGCGTAACTTATGCATGGACCTATTCCGGTGCAGGCTATACGCAGGCTACAGGCGGTTCTAATAATTCCATCACCGCCAATTTTTCTAACGCAGCTACTTCGGGTACACTCACCGTAACACCAAGCAATGCTTGTGGTAATGGCTCAGCTCAAACGTTTGCTATTACGGTAAGCGGTACTCCCACCGCAGCCAATGCAGGTGCGGATATAGCTGCTTGTAATAGTAGTACAGCTGCATTGTCTGGAAACATTGCATCGGTTGGCACAGGTTCCTGGTCCTTAGTTTCGGGAACAGCTACTATAACTTCAGCCAATTCTCCTACCTCAGGCATAACAGGTTTAAGCATACCAGGTACAGCAACTTTACGCTGGACCATATCTAATTCCCCTTGTGCTGCTACAACGGATGATGTAATAATTACAATCACCACCTTTTGTTGTGTAGGCACTTTAGCTATAACCCATACAATAGGCACAGTAGCCCCTGAAAGTAAATCGGTAAATTATGGTATGGTAACAACAAGCCTTTCCGGTGCTAGTAAATGTTGGATAACTCAAAATTTGGGTTCAACAAACCAGGCGAGTTCGGCTACTGATAACACCGCTGCCGCTGCAGGTTGGTATTGGCAGTTTAACCGCAAACAGGGATATAAGGTAGGGCCAACACCGGCTTGGACAATAACATCAATAAGTGAAAGCAGCGATTGGCTTGCAGCAAAGGACCCTTGTACCATAGAGCTTGGCACTGGCTGGCGTATACCTACTAAAACAGAATGGACGAATGCGGATGCGAATGGACCTTGGGCAAATTACACGGATACTTATAATTCGGTGTTAAAATTGCATGCCGCTGGGTTTCTGAACATCACGGATGGTTTGTTGAACCTTAGGGGCGACGTTGGCTGCTACTGGAGCAGTTCGCAGGACGGCAGTACCCACGGCTCGGACCTGATCTTCAGCAGTGGCAATAGCAACATGAACGGCATCGACAAGGCCTCCGGGTTGAGTGTACGTTGTTTGCGAGATTAGAATTTGATTTATTTGTATTTATTTGACAATTTTAAATTTTTTTTTCAATTTTTTTTTGTTTAAAAAATGCGAAGCGGTCGAAAAAATTGTCTGAATTGGGAATTATAGTATTTCTTGGATTTAGGGGATTGCAGACAATGATATTTTGTAATATTTCAATCTACTTATGCAAACAGGAACTGATAAAATGGCAAGCATTACTAAGTCACACAATTACATGTAAAACTACCTCGATCAAAACCCTTCAGTACAGCACAGCTTATTAATAAACTGACAGCCATCAATAGCTAATAAGGCGCACAAGCTTACAATTTTAATAATAAATATTTTGAATCGTTCAAAAACATAGCAATTAGATTTTTACCGAACAATTTTATTTACTTTTGAAAAATAAAAATTTTATAAATAAGCTTTTATATTTATGATTAAAGCAAGCAATATTCAAAAATCTTACGAAACTTTAAATGTTTTGAAAGGTGTAAATATTACTATTAATAAAGGAGAAATAATTTCAATAGTTGGTGCATCTGGCGCCGGGAAATCTACGCTGCTTCATATTATAGGAACATTAGACAGACCTAAAAGTGGCACATTAGAAATAAATAATATTAATATTTCAACACTCAATGATAAAAAACTAGCTGAATTTAGAAATAAAAATATTGGTTTTGTTTTTCAATTCCATCATTTATTACCTGAATTTACGGCACTTGAAAATGTTTGTATTCCTTCTTTTATTGCCGGCAATTCAGAAGCTTTATCAATAGAAAGAGCCAAAGAGTTGCTTGGTTTTTTAGGTTTGGCAGATAGGATGCACCATAAGCCCCATGAAATATCTGGTGGAGAGCAGCAGCGAGTGGCAGTTGCTAGAGCTTTAATTAATAATCCTTTAGTAATATTGGCGGATGAACCTTCCGGAAATTTAGATTCGAGCACAGCAAAAGAATTACATCAATTATTTTTTACACTGCGCGATAAATTTAATCAAACATTTATTATCGTTACTCATAATGAAGAACTTGCAAATATGGCAGATAGGAAGTTAGTGATGAGAGATGGATGTATTGTAGAATAATTTTTTATTAATAATTTTTAAAATTAGGCTTTTTGTTTATTTTGAAAAAGCATCTGTATTTTTTTATAAAGGCTTTGTAAGGAAGAAAAAGGATAAAAGAAAAGCGCAAAACGTATGGTTTATTTCGTGACAATGCCTAAGCCGAGTTCGATTAATAAAAAAATACAATTTCATTTTAATTTTATTTGTTTTTGTTTTGGAGTGTTCGCTAATAAGAGCTGTTTAGGGTACATTTGATAATATATTAAAACTGTTGAAGAGTTAAATTAAAGGAAGAGGTGTTTTATTATAACAGTAATTTCTAATTTGGATACTGTTTTTTAAATTAACAAGTTCATCCAATAATTAATATGTAGCTTTACATAAATAAAATGGCCGAAAACGCAACAAATATAATACTTCAAGTGGAAGGGATGGATTGCACTACCTGTGCATTAGGCATCACTAAAAATCTTCAAAAAAAAGGATTGGAAAATGTTTATGTCGATTTTGCAACAGGCGAGGCTACTTTTTTATTGAATGACAAAATAAAACTACAATCCATCATTAAAGGTATTAATGATTTGGGGTATAAAGTTGTTGACAGTAAATACTTGGAAGAAAATAAAGGCAAAATAGCAACCATTGAAAAACGTTTTTATTTCACACTTCCTTTTACCATCATTTTGTTTTTCGGTCACATGTTGCTTCCTCACGATTTTATTTTGAATAAGCCCTATGCCCAGCTAATTATATGTGTTCCTGTTTTTATTATAGGTATTATACAATTTGGGAAAAGTGCTTGGGGCTCATTAAAATCGGGTGTTCCCAATATGGATGTATTGGTATTTACTGGTTCTGCATCAGCCTTTATATATAGTGTCATAGGTATGTACTTGTACATAGGAACACCAATGGTGCACAATTATTTATTCTTCGAAACAACTGCAAGCGTTATTTCTCTGGTATTATTAGGTAATGTATTCGAACAACGTTCTGTAAAAAAAACCACTACTGCAATTAGTGAACTTATTGCTATACAAGTTACTAAAGCAAAAATGATAGGATTGCAAATGGGTAAAGAATTAATTACCGAGGTGGAGTATAAAAATATACCTGTTGGGGCTATTTTACAAGTAAATAGTGGAGATAAAATCCCTGTTGATGGTGAAATTTTTTCGGGGGATGCAAGTATTGATGAATCCATGATAACAGGGGAGAGGCTTCCTGTTGAGAAATCTATTTCAGATAAAGTAATTGGAGGAACCATAGTTGTAAAAGGTAATATTCGCATGCGTGCCGAAAATGTGGGCGACCAAACACTGCTTGCAAAAATAATCGGACTTGTTAAAAAGGCGCAGCAAGATAAACCCGATATTCAAAAACTGGGCGATAAAATAAGCGCCATATTTGTTCCGGTGGTACTAGGTATTGCTATACTTACATTTTTTGTTAATTATTTTTTTATTGATTTAACAAGCTTTACCAACCCTCTTCAGGAATCCATCATGCGAAGCATTGCTGTTCTTGTTATTTCATGTCCCTGTGCAATGGGCCTTGCTACCCCTACAGCAGTGATGGTGGGAATTGGCAGGGCAGCAAAAAATGGGATTTTAATTAAGGGAGGAAGCACTTTAGAAGAATTTGCCAAGGTAAAAAATATTGTTTTTGATAAAACAGGCACGCTCACCACTGGTAATTTTAAAATTAATAGTATCAATATACATAATGGCGTTAGCGAAGAGGAGGTAAAGGAAATTTTGTATTCTCTTGAAATACATTCCTCTCATCCCATAGCTAAATCGATTGTTGCAGCACTCAAAGGAATAGTTGGCAGGGAATTTAAAACTGTTAAAGAAGAAAAAGGGCTGGGGATAACTGCCCAGGATCATCAAAACAACATTTACCAGATAGGATCCTATAAAATAGCTTCGGAGTTTCCAAAAAATGAAATACATGATATTTATGTTTTAAAAAACAATATTTTAATTGCTACTGTTGATATAGAAGATGATGTAAAATTGAATGTCAAAGAAACAATCGATGAATTTAACAAGGTGGGTATTAATACAATTTTAATCAGTGGCGACAACCGCAAAAATTGCGAAAGCCTAACGCAGAAAGTTAATATTAATAAGGTATACAGCGAACAGTCGCCAGCGCAAAAATTAGCATTAATTGAAATTCTGACCAAAGAAGGTTCTACAGCTATGGTTGGCGATGGTATCAATGACGCTCCTGCATTAGCTAAAGCAACGGTTGGTATTTCATTAAGCAATGCTACCCAAGTGGCGATAAATGTAGCACAAATTATTTTACTTAATAATAATGATCTTTCCACGCTAAGGCATGCAAATCTTATTAGTAAGCATACGCTGCTTACTATAAAACAAAACTTATTTTGGGCTTTTTTTTACAATATAGTGGCCATCCCTATTGCAGCATGCGGCTTGCTAAGTCCTGCCTTTGGAGCTCTTACCATGGCTTTTTCTGATGTGATTGTAATAGGAAATTCAATTCGTTTAAAAACTAAAAAACTAAGTTAAAAAGGCTGATGAAAAATTTCGCGAAAAAAATAATCGATAATTTAGGATATAAAATAACAAAAAAAGAAAAATCATTAATTAATGATGGTATTCCTGTTGATATTATCGATCCTTATTTTATAGATTTATTTAAAAAGTTTCATGCTTTTACTTTTACTTCCATTGAACCAATGTATTCCTTATATCAGTCGGTAAAATACATTATAAACAATGATATTCCAGGTGATTTTGTAGAATGTGGTGTTTGGAAAGGTGGTAGCGCTATGTTGATTGCAAAAATATTATTAGATGCGAATGTTACCGATAGAAAGCTGTATTTGTATGATACCTTCGAAGGTATGTCGGAGCCAACCAATAAAGATGTAGATTTTAATGGAAATACTGCAATGAATTTACTAAAGGACGCTGACAAATTTGAGCAGAAATCTATTTGGTGTTATAGCGCTATTGACGAAGTAAAAGAGAACCTATACGCAACAAATTATCCAAAGGAAAATTTTATTTTTATACAGGGGAAAGTAGAAGATACAATACCTCAAACCATCCCATCTATTATTAGTTTATTGCGGCTTGATACCGATTGGTATGAATCTACCTATCATGAATTAATACATTTGTATCCATTACTTTCCAATAAAGGCATATTAATTATTGATGATTATGGCCATTGGAAAGGCTCCCGCGAAGCCACCGATAATTATTTTAAGGAACACAATATTAAAATGCTGCTGAATAGGGTAGATTATACTGTTAGGGTAGGAATTAAATAGAGTCTGTCTATAATGTCCGATTTATTCGTTATTCTTGTTTTTAAAACCAGTCATTTACCAATGTAAACTCCTGATTTTAAAAACTACGAAAGCCTCGAACTCGAACATTATAGTTCAGACTCTCTACTATATGGACAGACACTAAATAAACGAATGACAAAAAAAAAATTAAATATATTATTCCTTTCTAGCTGGTATCCAAACAGGGCATTGCCAACACTTGGCAATTTTGTACAAAAGCATGCGGAAGCGGTTGCACTGCATTCAAATGTAATTGCACTTTTTGTTTGTTCTGATATTAACTGTAAAAAAAAAATTGAAATTACTGAAAGTACAATTAATAATGTACTTACAGTTATTGTATATTATAAAAAGATAAACCATTCCATTCCATTTATTTCAAATTTACTAAAAGCAAAATGTTATGTGCAAGCGCATTTAAAAGGATTGGCTTTTATAAAAAAAAATAGTTATGCTATTGATTTAATACATCTTAACATACTGTATCCTGCAGGAATAATAGCTTGGTATTTAAAAAAGACTAAAAATATTCCATACATCGCTACTGAGCATTGGACAGGTTATTTATTGTCAAAAAAAAATAAATTGGGCTTGCTTCAAAAAACGCTTTCAAAAATTATTGCTTCTAATGCAAATGTTATTACTCCGGTTTCAAAAGATTTGAAAGATGCAATGATTAATATTGGATTTAATTCTAAATATGATATTGTATACAATGTGGTGGATACTGCTTTGTTTTATCCATTGGCTAATAAACGTATTAAAAATAAAGTAAAGTTTATTCATGTTTCAACATTGGACGATGCACATAAAAATATTACAGGGATGCTCGAAGTTACTGCTGAATTGTCGCGGCAGCGGATAGATTTTGAATTTTGGTTTATTGGTGATGGAGACTTTACATCACATGTGGAAGCTGCAAAAAAATTAAATATCTATGATACATTTGTATATTTTGAAGGTACAAAAACAACATTAGAAATAGCCGATATAATGCGTAATGCTGATTGTTTTGTGCTATTTAGTAATTATGAAAATTTACCTTGTGTAATTTTAGAGGCATTAGCAAGTGGTATTCCAATAGTTTCGTCATCTGTTGGTGGCATTGCGGAGCATATAAATGATGCTTTTGGTGTTTTGGTTCCCCCGATGGACAATAAGGCCTTGTTGATTTCATTGAGTGAAATGATTGATAACTTGTATTTAGAAAAGTATGATGCGCAGCAATTGTGTGATTATGCAAACAATAATTTTAGTTATATAAAAGTGAGCGAAAAGTTTCACAAGATTTATCATCAAGTTTTAGCAATTTCTTAAAAAATAGAAATATTTTAACATGAAAAAAATACGTAAACTGTTAAATGCAATTATACTAATTATTAAAAATCCTGCCCTGTTAAACAAGGTTTTGGATGATATAGAGGTGAATAAAAAAATGGTTGTTGAAAAATATAAGCTTACAAATGGCTTAAAAACTATTGATATTTTTCAATTGTTACCTCACTTTGATGAGCTTGTGGAACCATTCAGCTCACTTGATGGAGGTTCTACCCCTATTGATTTAGCCTTATTGAAAAGTTTGGCTAAAGGTAAAATAGATTGTATGTATTTTGAAATTGGCACATGGCGTGGCGAAAGTGCTGCCAATGTTGCGAGTGCTGCAAAACATTGTTTTACACTTAATTTGCCGGATAAAGAAATGCTTGAAATGGGCTTAGACAAGGCTTATGTTGAATCGCATCGTTTTTTTTCAAAAGATATTAAAAATATAACTCACCTTCAGGCGAATTCCAAAACCTTTGATTTTAGTAGTTTAAATCAAAAATTTGATTTGATATTTATTGATGGGGACCATCATTATGAAAGTGTGAAGGCCGATACGGAGCATGCTTTTGGACTTTTGAAGGATGAAAATTCAATAATTGTGTGGCATGATTACGGTAATAACCCAACAGATATTAGATGGGATGTGTTAAGAGGAATATTAGAGGGTACCCCTATTAAGGAACATGCCAATTTATATAGGGTTTCAAATAGTTTGTGTGCAATTTATACCAAACAAAATATTAAAGCGGAATATTTAAAATTGTATGCTAAACCCGAAAAATATTTTTCAATAAGTTTAAAATCAATAGCGTATAAAAGACATTATATAAGTTAAGGCTGATCCCAAACACTCCCTCTCCTTTTTCAGGGATAGGGATGGGGAGAGGTTTTAAAAATAGAAATTATACTGTATGTGGTATAAAATAACGCATTTTAAATACGCAATTGTCAATAAGCAATAAGGAAAATTGCCAATTTGTGGAATGGCGATAATTTATCCCGTTTTCAGTATAAAAAGATATTATTCTTTGATTATTTTTTTCTTTAAAATGCCACTCGAAGTTTTTATTTCCAATAAATAAATTCCGGAAGGTAAAAAGCGGGTATCTACTTTATTGGATGAGTTACTGATATTCCATGATGCTACTTTAGCCCCCAGCATATTATACAAAATTATATCTGCCGTTTTTGTAAAACCACTTATAGATAAAGAAGCATTAAACGGATTCGGAGAAATGAATACATCTTTATTATCATTGCTATTTGAAGGGTTTACGCTAGTGCATAAAGTAACATTTATATTTTGTGTTGAAGAATCGGTACAAGAATTATTATTTGTATAAGTATAAACAATAGGCCAAGTTCCAAGCCCTGCAGTAAAGGGATTAAAAGAATTATTTGTTACACCAGCACCACTATAGGTGCCTCCTGCAGGGCTAGCTACTGACAATGTTATGGGTGGTTCATTAAAACAAACTACTAAAGGATTTTGTGTGTAACTTATATTTGGTAATGGCCATATAATAACCTTTACTGATACTATGTCCGAACATCCTGAGTTAACCGTTTTTTTAATGAAAAAGGTTCCACCTTCAGTTACATTTGCTGGTGCTGTTAAGGGGATGGTGGCTTCAGCATCTGTCCAATAAGTTACTGTTCCTGTTGCGGAATTTAAATCGGTAAAAGTGGTTGTAATATCAATTGAATTAGGGGCACAAACTCCAGGTGGATTAATTGCTAACAAATCAGGCGTGGTAGAAATAACTACTAAAACTGGGGCTATGTCTGAACAAGCTCCTGAGGATGTTTTTTTAATGTAATAGGTACCGCCTGCAGTTATTCCTGTGGGTGCAGATAAAGGAACTGTTGCATTGGAGTCGGTCCAATAACTAATTGTACCGGATGTTGCATTCAAATCAACAAACGTGTTTGTTATATCTATTGTATTGGGCAAACATACCGCTTGTGGGTTGGTAATACTTAAATTAGGTATTGCTCCTATATCCACTATTACGGGCTGTATATCATAACAAACGCCGGAAGTTAAAGTTTTCTTTATGTAATAGGTACCACCGGAACTTATATTAGTTGGCGAAGTTAATGCATTAGTTGCCGTTGAATTAGTCCAATAGCTTACAGTACCGGCAGTTGAATTTAAATCAATAAATGCGTTGGTTATATCCACAGTATTTGGTGAACAGGTAGAAGGAGGATTGGTAATGCTTAAGCTAGGTGTTTCACTTAAGGTAAGGGTAGCTAAAGTAGAGTTAACAGTATTTCCACAAGTAACTACACAGTGGTATTGAAAGCCATTAAAATACGAAGGGGTACCAATAATAGTAAGGGTATTTGTGTATACCCCACTATAATCACTTCCATCAAAACAATTATTAAAAGAGTTACCACCATCGGTACTTATTTGCCATTGGTATGTTATATTAACGCCGGTGGCAGCAACGGAAAAATAAGAATCAACGCCAGCACAAGTAGTAACATTAGCAGATTGAGTAGTGATAGAAAAATCAAAATCAGACATAAGTCGTTTCCATACGCCACTCCCCTTGGTTCCTGCAAATATGCTTGTGCCGCTTTCAGCAAATTTATAAATATTATAATTCTCTAAATTTGTATTAACAGCAGACCATGTGATGGCACTATCATTAGATAGAAACACACCACCACCATCTGTCCCTAAAAAAACTCTTGTTCCGCTAGTGAATAAGGTCATCGCATCTAAATCTGTCAATCCAGTATTTCCAACCGTCCACAAGCTCCCATTATTATTGGAAGAAAATACACCGCCGAGGGTACCTGCATAAATACGAGGTCCACTCATGGCCAATCCATTGACAGAAAGATTTGTTAAACCATTATTTACCGCGGTCCATGAACTACCATTATTGCTTGAATAAAATACCCCACCATAAAAAGTCCCTGCATAAACTTTGCTTCCACTCACTACCAATGATAAAATATTTGAATTAGTTAATCCAGTATTAACAGCTGTCCATGTACTGCCGCCAATATTTGCTCGGAACACACCACCACCAAAGGTTCCTGCATAAATATAAGTGCCGGTAACTGCAAATGATGTAACATTTAAATTGGAAAGGCCAGAATTTAAAGCTGTCCAGGAAGTTCCATTATTAGATGATTTATAAACGCCATTAGCATAAGTGCCTGCAAAAACAGCTGTAGTGCCATTCGTTACTAATGCTTGAATAGAATTGCTGGGCAATCCTGAATTAACTTCTACCCAAGGACCAGATCCGTTACTTGAACTTAAGTAGATGCCGCTACCAAATATTCCAGTAAAAACATTGGTACCACTGGTAGCTAGTGATAATGATTGCGCGTTTGTATTTACAATCCCCGGATCAGAAGCCCAGGAGCTTCCACCATTAGAAGTGATGTACAATCCTTTTCCGTCGCTACCAGCAAAAACATTACTACCACTTTGCAGTACAGCATTAATGCCTTTATCACTAGGTAAGCCAGTGCTTACTGTTGTCCAATTAATACCGTTATCTGTTGATTTGGTAATTCCACCGCTTGACATCGTACCATAACCAGCATAAATTGTTGAACCATTAACATCTATAGATTTTACAAGTCCTGGTGTAGCAACAGCAAGTGACCAAGAGCCGCCATTATTTGTAGAGCTATAAACTGCACTATTATTTCCTGCAAAAAGTTTGGAGCCGCTTACGGCCAATGAATTTATATAAAGATCACTTAAGCCGGTATTTTTTTGAACCCAGGTTCCACCATCATTAGTAGATAAAAATACGCCACCACTTCCTATGCCTACTAATATATCTGTTCCACTTACCACAAGAGATAAAACATCTAATGTTGTTCCTAAGCCGGTATTAACTGCTGTCCAGCTAGTACCATTATTTGTTGATTTAAACACCCCTGCATTGGTTCCTGCAAAAACAGTAGTTCCTTTAATAGCAATAGCTCCAACCTGATTGGCGGGGCCGGTATTTAAACCGGTATTTACAGCTACCCAGTTAGCTCCAGCATTTGTAGATAAAAACACCCCTCCTCCATAAGTTCCAACAAACATTGTGGTGCCGTTAGCCATTATATCTATCGACTGCACCTCTAAATTTGTTAGACCATTATTAGATGTTGTCCAAGATACTCCATTATTGGTTGTTAAAAATAAGCCCCCACCGAAAGTTCCAGAAAAAACATTAGTTCCACTAATATCGAAACATTTAAGTATTCCTCCACCTGGCCCAATTGGCTGCCATTGAGCATTTAAGCTTAATAGCACCATTGCAGTAAATACAGTAGTTAAGAGTAGCTTTTTTGTCATTTTTAAAGAGTATTTATTATATAATTTTATAGGACTCCCAAAAATATTTAGAGAGACCTGTGATAATGGTAGTTTTTATTTTATTAATAGCTTAAAAATAAATAAAAAATAAAATATTATGGGTTATCGATACTAAAAAAACAATGCGTATTAAAAAAAATAATAATGTTAGATTAATTCAAAAAAAATATTGTTTATTCAGCAACAAGCTTTCCAGTAGCAATTATTTTATTGTTCTCGAGAAGTTTGTAAAAGTATATCCCATCAATCAAATTAATCCTGTCAATTATTACATTGTTTTCTTTAATGTTATCCATCCTTTTTACTTCCTTGCCTATTAAATCATAAATTACTAAACTTATTTTATTAGCATTTAAATCTCCTTCTATATGAAGTGTAGAAGAGGAAGTAAAAGGGTTGGGGTAAATGTTGAAACGAGTTTTATTGTTAACAGTTTCTTTCACGCCAAGTGCTATACCAAATTCGCTTAATTGTCGTTTCCAAACGCCTCCTCCTTTAGTTCCCATAAAAATATTAGAGCCACTAATGCTCAATGAAAAAATAGAAAAATTTGTTAGGCCAGTATTTCCTTCAGTCCAAGTGTTGCCATAATTATTGGAATAAAAAACACCGCCACCATCCGTTCCTGCAAAAATGTTTGAATCAAGTGAAACCAATGCTATTATATCATTTTCTGTTAAACCTGTATTTTGCACTGACCAACTGGTACCATTATTGATGGAAGAAAATACGCCACCAAAAGTACCTGCAAAAACACGTTCTCCACTTAAGGTAAGTGCATTTATATTATTGTTTGTAAGCCCATTATTTTCGGCAGACCAGCTAGTTCCATTATTATTAGAGTAAAATACCCCGCCATAAAATGTTCCTGCATAAACCTTGGTGCCATTAGTTGCTAAGGACAGAATAGTGGTATTGGTAAGGCCTGTATTAACAGCAATCCAATTGCTGCCATTGTCGGTTGATTTAAAAATACCACCACCGAAAGTACCTGCATAAATATTAGGGCCACTAACGGCGAATGAAGTAACATTTAAATTAGTTAAACCGGTATTTGCTACTGTCCATAGTGCGCCATTGTTTGTCGACTTAAATATACCGTTAGAATAAGTACCTGCAAGAACTGTTAAACCGCTAGTAGCAAGAGCCTGTATAGAAGGAGTAGTTAAGCCAGTATTAACTGCCGACCAAGGTCCCGATCCATTATTGGAAGATAAAAAAACACCACCTCCAAAAACACCTGCAAAAATATCTGTCCCACTTGTTGCTATGGATAAGGATTGTGCATTAGTATTTGTTATACCTTGATCTGCTAACCAATTTACGCCATTATTACTGGATGTATATAATCCTTTACCATCAGTACCTGCAAAAATTGTAGTACCTGCATTAGCCAAAGCTAAAACATTAATATCTAAACCAGCGTTAACCGGCGTCCATAGTCCTCCATTGTTTGTAGATTTAGAAACGCCTCCACCCCAAAATCCAGCATAAATAGAGGTTCCAATGGAGATAAAAGAGGTGCAATGGACAGCGGGACTAGAAACTGTCCATTGGGCTCCATTATTTAACGATTTAAAAATGCCCCCTGCATCGGTACCTGCAAAAATAGTGGAACCATTTATTATTAAAGCTTTTACATAATTATCTGTTAAGCCTGTATTTACTGCTGTCCATAATCCTCCATTGTTGGTGGACAAAAATACACCACCACTACCAATACCAACAAATATATTGGAGCCACTTACAGCAAAGCAAAGGACATCTAAAGTGGTTCCTAAACCATTGTTAAAAGGCAGCCAAGAGCCTCCATTATCCGAAGAAATATAAACTCCGGCATTTGTTCCAGCAAAAATATTGGTACCACTAATAGCCATCGCGCCAACTTGTAATTCTGCTGTGCTAGTGAGGCCAGCGTTAACTGCCGTCCAATTTCCACCACTATTTGTTGATTTAAATACTCCTCCATTATAAGTACCTGCAAAAACAGTTGTACCATTGGAAGAAACTGCTAATGATAGAATATCTAAATTTGTTAATCCATTATTAACCCGGGTCCAAAGCAAACCGTTATTACTAGTTAAAAACACTCCTCCCCCGTAAGTACCGGCAAAAAGATTGGACCCAGCAGATGCAAAACATTTTATTACTCCTCCTCCAGGGCCAATGGGCTGCCATTGGGCACTTGAATTTAATCTTAATAAAAATATAAGTAATAGCGATAAAAATAATTTTATTTTCATTTTTTGTAGGTATTAAATTTGTGTTTATGCTTATAGACTTGCTTTTACAGTAGCAATTTAAAATTTTAACATTAATATTAACGTAAAGGTGATTAAAATAAATAATAAATCAAAAAAATAAATACTAAAATTATAAAATATTCATACTTTTACACCCCATTCATTTATCGGTAAACAGGAGAGGTGTCAGAGTGGCCGAACGAGCAAGCCTGGAAAGCTTGTATACTCGCAAGGGTATCGCGGGTTCGAATCCCGCCCTCTCCGCAGAAAGGGACTTAGCTTTAAAAAAAGAGTTAAGTCCCTTTTTTATTTCTGGAAAGCCCTAAAAATTTACTGGCAATTGCAGCTATAATAACATTTACCTGTGGCGTTCGGAATGCTCCCTTTCCCTTATCATAGACTAATCCAGAAGGGAAATACTAATTTTTGAAGTTTCTGTTTTTATCGATATACTGCCCTCTAATTGTTTCCCGAGTTCTTGAAAAAAAAATAGCTTTAAGAAAACTATTTCATTATACATTTTATTCGTAAAAGTTAAGTTTTGATTGAAATATAAACATTACTTTTGTTTAATAAAAGATAAGATTAATTAAACAAAACAAGTAACTTTGCTAAAGCAATGATGCATACCTTAAAAACAACTCAACTATTAAAAAGTGATATGGATACTGTGTGGGATTTTATGATTTCTTCCGAAAACCATGCTTTAATTTTTTCCTAAGTATATGGGTTTCGCAATATTTTTTTATAGAGAAGATGTAAAAAATATTTATACAGGTCAAATTATTGCATATTTTGTAACTCTAGTAATGGGAATAAAAATTAATTTGGTAAGCGATATTACACATGTGGTGCAGCATCAATACCTTTGCAAAAAAAACGTAATCCTATTGATGTTGCTAATGCTATTGTTATCAATTGAATCGGCTTGGGAGCTTGGTCAGATTTTAGCAGTTGGTGAAGGAATAAATAGTTTTAAAATAAGTTAAAAAATTATTAAAAAAAATGCAAAAACCTACTCTAATAAGCGTGTTAATGTCTGTTTACAATACAAATTTTGATATTGTAAAACGTGCTATTGATTCCGTTTTAAATCAAACATTTACAGATTTTGAATTAATTGTTATTGACGATGGAAGTAATAATAATATACAAAGTTTGTTGCTCAATTATGCTATTCAACACGAAAGTAAAATAAGATATCTACGTCATGCTAATATCGGTCAATCAGCATCTATAAACTATGGTGTAAAAATTAGTAATGGCGAATATATTACCATAATTGATGCGGATGATGAGTATGCACCAAAACATTTGCAAAGCTGCCTAAATGAAATTAAGCATTTTGATTTAATTGCCTCTACCTCAAAAACTATTGTGGATAAAGAACAAGATTATTATGTGCCTGATAGAAACAATAATGCGGAGTTAATTCATGTTGATGATTGCATTCTATTTGCGACCTTGTTTGGGAAAAAAAATGTTTTTGAAGATTTCCCCTTTCAACAAAAATATTCTGCAGATGCCAAGTTTTATGAATTAGCGTCAACAAAATATTTAGTTAATAAAATAAACTTACGCACTTACATTTATTATAGAAATAATCCTAACAGTATTGTTTCTATAATGAAAAAAAACTGCTAATATAATTATGCAAAAACACATTACTAACAATGAAATACTGCAAATGGAGCAAAGTCAGCGTGCTGCTCTTATTAATAGTGTAGGTGGCTTTAAAAGTGTTTGTTTGCTAGGAACGATAGATGAAAGAGGTTTAACCAACTTAGCGGTATTTAGCTCTATTGTTCACATAGGTGCTTCTCCACCGCTTATTGCTTTTATTGTAAGACCAGATGCTGTTAACCGGAATACATTAACTAATATTCTTGAAACAGGCTATTATACAATTAATCACCTCAATGAAACTATTTTTGAAAAAGGACATCAAACATCAGCCAGATACGCAAAGGAGGTTTCTGAATTTGATGCTGTAGGTTTAACCATTGATTATAAAGATGGTTTTTTAGCACCTTATGTAAAGGAGAGCAAGATTCAATTGGGATTGCAATTCAAAGAGCGCATAGATATTACTATTAATGGTACTATTTTAATCATTGGGCAAATTCAACATCTTTATTTTCCTTCCTACTGTTTATGTGACGATGGTTTTTTAGATCTCGAAAAAGCAAATACCATTACCTGTTCTGGTCTTGATAGTTATCATAAAACCCAACGCATTGAACGTTTAAGTTATGCAAAACCGAATAAACAAATTGAACATGTTAAACTAAAGTATATTGAATAAAATGCCTATT